>OGOG01000644.1_pt1 | contig 38235 bp, 25 predicted proteins | sample 1552581 | NCBI WGS metagenome assembly OGOG01 (sample SAMEA2580152, study PRJEB22360) | human gut metagenome | biome: human gut; feature: human-associated habitat; material: faeces | place: Denmark | collected 2008/2010 | reverse complement strand
TGATTGGTATGATTTTGTGAAAAAAAATCCTACAGTTGAGAAAAAACTCATTTCAAATCAAATACATACATGTTATTATGTTCTTCACGCTTTTGATGTTTTAGAGTCCGTAATCAAAGGAGATTTTTCTTCTGTTGACAAATATCGAAACAAAGTATTTTTGTCTGATAACTTAATATTAAAAGAATGGAAAGAAATTCTTAACTCACATTTGAAAGACTTTGGCTCTAATGTTGAACAAAAAATGATAATGGAAGTTCGACAGTTTAATTCTATTGAGGAGTATTTTCAGGAATATGAAGGAGTTGAAATGACAGACAAAGCAAGCGTGGAATATCCTTATTTTGAAGCAAAAAGGAAATGTGATTGGTGTTCATTATTGAGAATTTTGAAACCAAATTCATTTTTAGAGCATTTGAGCAAATCAGGAATTAATGCAGAAACGTTTTGCACCTCTTTACTTCGAAGAAATGAAGATTCTTGTGGAGGAGAAATTTTCGAATTTGCTTATACTGAGTATTTAGAAATTTCTCCTATCAGTTTCATTTTTCTTGGAATAACAAATACCTCAAAGGAGCAAATAAAACTAAACAGTCTATTGACAAAGGAAAGTACAAAAATTCTCCTCCCCAATTTCAATTTACTCTCTCGTGAAATGGTTTTAGTTCCAATTGCAACGGCTATCAATCTACAGGAAATTGACAGAAGCAAAATCGTTATAGAACATATTGACGGAGACAGAGGACGAGATTTCTCACGGATACTTAGCAACGGTGATTTTAATGAAGATGACATTTGTTTCTTTAATGAAGAAATTAATCCAAACTCTGTTATATACAATAGCAACGAAGGAGAATATGAAGTTGAAATACACAGTTTTGATTTCAATAATTTATATTCCATAAATAGTTATTGGCAATGCGGTTCTTGTCCACATTTATTCGTTATTAATAAACACGGAAAACAAAAATATGTTCGCGAACTGTTAAAATCAGCCTCTTTTATACAAGGATTTGACACAATTACAGTTCCTGATGAGATTTTTGAAATAGTAATTCGTGAACTTGAGGACGAAACAACTTACATTGAGAGAATCCATATTAATGGTAGGTTGTATTGTGAAAATGTAGTTCTAAGAAAAGGAGAATCGCTGTCTATTATCGTAAGTCCTAATGATAAATTAATCATTAGGGGGCATTATGAGCCTCATTTGTTCGCAGATTCAACGTTGAATGATATTTGGCAAAGAAATGAAATAATAAAACAATGAAATGTACACTTTAATTTTCGTTGACAAAGTGGATATAAACAATAAAAAAGAAAATAAAAAATAGTCAATACTTGACAATCTCCACAACGTTGTGGGTAATTGGGGGCAAGAGATATTGGAGGAGATAAAATGAATAGTGATTACAAAGTTGGCGACTTAATATACAATGCTGGTATTTATGATGGATTAAATACTTTCCTGTCTGATTTGCCATTTTACAAAAAATGGCTGCCGAAAAATAAGGATGCTAAAATTCTTGAACTTTGCTGTGGTACGGGCAGACTTACGCTTCCCATTGCAAAGGAGGGATACAATATTTATGGAGTGGATTACACTTCATCAATGCTTGAACAGGCAAAGATAAAAGCTTCCGAAGCAGGGTTAGTGATTAATTTCATTGAAGCAGATATTAGAACATTAAACTTGCAGGAAAAATTTGACTTTATTTTTATTCCGTTTAATTCAATCCATCATTTATATAAGAATGAAGATTTATTTAAGGCGTTTCATGTTGTTAGAAATCACCTTAAAGACAGAGGCTTATTTCTGTTGGATTGCTTTAACCCTAATATTCAGTATATAGTTGAAGCCGCAAAAGAACAACAAGTAATTGCCGAATATACGACCAGCGATGGAAAAAATGTATTGATAAAGCAGACAATGCTATATGAAAATAAAACTCAGATTAATCGTATAGAATGGCATTATTTTATTAATGGCGAGTTCAATTCTACCCAAAATTTGGATATGAGGATGTTTTTTCCTCAAGAATTAGACACATATCTGGAATGGGCTGGATTTAATGTTATTCATAAGTTTGGAGGTTTTGAAGAAGAGGTATTTAACGATAATTCGGAAAAACAGGTATTTGTTTGTCAATGTTAGTTCGGACGATAGATTTGAGGTTGTGTAATAAAGAAAAAAGAAGTAATATGAGCAAAAAAGAGAAAATAACCGTACAGGGTACGGAAATAACCATTATTTCGGGAAAAAATGACGATTACATTTGCCTTACCGATATGGTAAAGGGGCAAGAGGGCGAAGACCATATCCGCAACTGGATGCGTAATCGTAATACCCTTGAGTTTCTCGGTGCTTGGGAGATGTTGCACAACCCTGCCTTTAAAGGTGTCGAATTCGACACCTTTTTACACGAAGCAGGAGCAAACCGTTTTAATATGACACCCCGCAAATGGATTGAGGCTACCGATGCTGTCGGTATGATTTCCCAAGCAGGGCGAAATGGAGGAACTTACGCCCACAAAGATATTGCGTTTGAGTTCGGCTCGTGGCTCAGTCCGGTGTTTAAGCTCTATTTGATTACCGAATATCAGCGACTTAAAGAGGCTGAAAACAATCCGATGCTCGGTGAATGGAATGTAAAACGGGTACTTAGTAAAGTGAATTATACGCTTCATACCGATGCCGTCCGTGATTTTATCATCCCAAAAATGGATGTTGAACGAGAGAAAGCATACGCCTATGCAGATGAAGCCGATATGCTAAATCTCGCTTTATGGGCTTGTACAGCAAAGCAATGGCGAGAAGCAAATCCTGAATACGCAAAGAAAGGTTTGAATATACGCGATACGGCAAGTATTAACGAATTGGTTGTCTTAGCAAATCTTGAATCATTTAATGCAGAACTGTTGAAACGTGATATGGACAAATCTACCCGATACGCCTGTTTGCACGAAATGGCAGAACGTCAACTGACACGTCTCAATGCCATAGACGCAGAAAAAGGATTTCGGAAATTAGGAGCAAAAAAATAAAGATACTAACCTTTCTTTATCCGAACACAAAGGTATGGTTCCAAGAATAGAACGTCAAGACTGAAATGAATTTTATCAGAAATCTTCCTTTCTCGTTCCTCGGAAGAGTATTTCCAATAAAAAACTTGCCTTATTCATTCTTTCCACAGAAGAGGTGTTTATCGGTTAAAGAAAGAAGAAAAATATGCGTGTGATTTCAAAAATATTGCTTACTTTTAGCGTGAGTTATTTGACAGTATAGCACCGCAAAACGCTGAAAATAGCACGGTTAACTAACTCGTTACCTCTGAATCTCAAAAACTCCGCTAAAAGTTTATTCTTCAATCGGTTAATTCAAATCAATGAAAATCTAAAATAAATATATATCTTTGAAGAATCCTATAGCCAAACTGCAAGAAGACAGCCAAAGACAAGGGTAGTTGAACTAGATAAAAATATACCTCTGTATTACATATTAGCCCATATCTAATTCAAAAAAATTATATTATGAAAAAGTACATTTTATTAGTAGCTACTTTGGCTAGCAGTCTCGGCTGTTTTGCACAACCAGACATTGGTTCTTTATGCAATGCCTATACGAATGTAAGTTCTACAGATTCCAACCCCAGGTTCTGAATCATCGAATAAGTCTGAAATCGAGTGTAAACTAAAAATATACAGTTATGAGAAAAATATTACTTGTTATACTATTGCCGTTACTCAGCATTTTGCTGCAGGCACAGGAAACCGCAGTTATAGATGGAGTTACTTTCTCAGCGGATAAAAAAACACTGATAAAGTATCCCGAAGAAAAAGAAGATCAAGAATACATAGTGCCTGAAGGGACAGAAATTATTTCATATAAAGCCTTTTCAAATAATAACTATCTAAAAAAAATTACAATACCTTCTTCTATACAGGAAATATGTTCGCGCGCATTCACATATTGTAATTCTTTATCGGATATTGTTTGGGGTGCTTATCCAACCCTAGTTGGACAGGACATTTTTTGGGAATCTCCCACAAAAAATTTCAGCATTACGACTGACAATCAAGATTGCACTATAGTAAATGGAGTACTCTATTCCAAAGACAAAAAGCGTTTATTAAGAGTACCTGTAATGAGCCAATATTACGATGTAACCATCCTTGAAGGAACAGAAATCATAGGCAAAGGAGCATGTGAATTGACAGACATTTCGATTATTTTACCGTCTACATTAAAAAAAATAGAAGATTTTGCTTTTTGGATTTGTATACGTATACCTACGCGATCAAAAGAATTAGATTATTCAGATTATGATTTTGGGGAATACAGAATCCCATCCGAAATACAGTGCAATGCATTAATTCCCCCAGAAATCATAGGTACCCCATTTTCTCCTACTACCTATTACATCCCCTGCAGGTTAACTGTTCCTGAAGAAAGTCTTTTAGCCTATTGTTGCGCTCCTGGGTGGAAAGAATTTGAGTATATTAATGGAGTACGTCCTGATCATCTAAATTCCATTGATAAGATTTCCTCTTATAACACAAAGATAAGAGTCAATGATCAATCCCTTAAGATAACATCCGAAAAAGATATCCAAAGAATCAAATTGGTCAGTCAAGAAGGTAAAATAATATTTGATGAATTTGCCAGAAGTAAGTCATACCAAATTCAGTTAGATCATACCTCAAACGGAGTATTACTATTGAAAGTTATTTATAATAACTCAGAAGAAGAGGTATTTAAACTCATTAAATAAAAAACAGATAGACAGATTATTACTATTAAGTATGTCATTAATATCCTGTATTTTATTACAAGCACAGGAAACGGTTGTTATTGATTTCTCAGCAGATAAGAAAACACTGATAAAGTATCCGAAAGAAAATGAAGATCAACAATATATCGTTCCTGAAGGAACCGAGATGATAGGCAAAGAAGCTATTTGGGACAATTGTTATTTACGAATTCTGACATTGCTTCATCCTGTCCAGTTTCCTATTCCTATAGGAGGATATACACCCTCTTGGGTTGATCCTAATAAAAAATATATAATTCAACACCCCCTTTCCCTGGTAAATACGCGGAAATACTATCTGATAAGGAGGATTTTGGATACCATATCTTCACCGTTAAATTTTATCCAATAGAATATATCCCTAAAAACAGAGAAGTATATTTATGTGATTTATCTTTCTCTTTGGAGTATTCAATGAAACGATCGGCATCTTTTATATCTATACCTGAAATGAACAAATTTCTTTTGACGGCAGCGTATTTTGTCGATGAAAACCTAGCAGGATGCACTATTTACTATTACAAAGTGACTTCTGTTTCCACAAACGGGAACGAGGGCGGTTTAAGTGCGGCATACAAGGCATGGACCTCCTATCCTGCCGTCACTCCGTTCCCGCGCCATTTACCGGAAGGCAATCATGCTTCAGAATCCTGTCCTACCATTACGGACGTGGACAACGATGGGGAAATGGAATTGATTATTGGCATGGCCAATTAACCGGTCATATTTCAAGAGAAAAGGCTGCGCTTCAAATGAAACACAGCCTTTCTCCATTTCTTTAATTAGGGTAGAACTTATTCAGCCAATTTGTTGTCTGAACCAAGCACATTGATGATTTTGTGCTTGTACAGTTTTTCCATATTGTCACGAGCCGGACCCAGATATTTACGAGGATCGAATTCAGCCGGTTTCTCAGCAAATACCTTACGGATTGCAGCAGTCATAGCCAAACGAGAGTCTGAGTCGATGTTGATCTTGCAAACTGCAGACTTAGCAGCCTTACGCAACTCTTCTTCAGGAATACCGATAGCAGCTTTCAAAGCACCACCGAACTGATTGATTGTAGCAACTTCTTCTTCTGGAACTGAAGATGAACCGTGAAGAACGATTGGGAAGCCCGGAAGTTCTTTCATTACAGCATCCAATACGTTGAAAGCCAAAGGAGGAGGAACCATACGTCCTGTAGCCGGGTCGATATGACACTGTTCCGGAGTGAATTTATAAGCACCGTGAGAAGTACCGATAGAAATAGCCAATGAATCGCAACCAGTCTTTGTAACGAAATCAACTACTTCGTCCGGTTCAGTATATGTATGGTGGTCTGAAGAAACTTCATCCTCTACACCAGCCAATACACCGAGTTCGCCTTCTACTGTTACGTCAAACTGATGAGCGTACTCAACTACTTTCTTAGTCAAAGCAACGTTCTCATCGTAAGGAAGGTGTGAACCGTCGATCATTACTGAAGAGAAACCTGAGTCGATGCAGCTCTTGCAAGTCTCAAAAGTATCTCCGTGGTCGAGGTGAAGAACGATTTCAGGATGAGCGCAACCCAATTCCTTAGCATATTCCACAGCACCCTGAGCCATATAACGTAACAAAGTAGCGTTGGCATATTGACGGGCACCTTTAGATACCTGAAGAATAACCGGAGATTTTGTTTCTACAGCAGCCTTGATAATAGCCTGCATTTGTTCCATATTGTTGAAGTTGAAAGCAGGGATTGCATATCCGCCTTTGATAGCCTTAGCAAACATCTCTCTTGTGTTTACCAATCCTAAATCTTTGTAATTTACCATTTTGTTTAAATATTTATTGTTAGTGAATAAAATTCTACGCAAAAGTACACATTATAGTTTTAATACAAAACCGAAGCGTAAGAAATATCAGATTTTAGATCGACAATTCAATCCTATTTTAAGGTATTAAATATCATTTAATAATTAATTGTAATCCCCATGTAGCAAAGTGAGAGCTTATTTCGTCAAATAAATGATAGTTGGCAAATGATCGCTGTAACCATTTAACCAAGTTTTTCCACCGTGTGTGCGCAACGGTGAACCCTTATATTTGCCGTCTTGCTGGAAGAGATATTCGCGTGCAAAAACTTCGTTATGGTCATATTTCAAGCCCTTTTTGGCTTTAAGCAAAGTACGCGAAACGACAATCTGATCGAACAGATTCCATTTACCACGATACAGCAATGTTCCCACTCCTTTGTCTTCCAGTGTCTCCCACCAAGGATTGTACATGTCGCCTTTCTTCACCTCTTTTATAAACTTCTTTGCCCTCAATTCGCTCATGCTCTCATCCATAGGATCGTCATTCATATCCCCCATCACGATCAACTTCAGTTTCTTATTTTCCCGTTGCAAAGAGTCCACCAAGCCCCTTACCTGACGGGCAGCATGAATACGTACAGGTTCGGCCGCACCCCGGGAAGGCCAGTGGTTGACTATGAAGCAGACATTATCTCCCGCCAATTTGCCGTTCACAATCAAAAAGCCGCGGGTCTTATGGATTGTATCCCCCTCAAAAGGTTCGGAAAGTACTAACTTGGTTGAGTTCACAGTAAACTGATGCGGATCGTAGAGCAACGCACAGTCGATCCCACGCTTATCCGGTCCTTCATAATGTACTATCTCATATCCGGACGAAGCTATAGCCGGTTGCTTCACCAGATCATCCAATACCCTACGGTTCTCCGCTTCCGCCACACCGATAGCAGCCGGTCCGCATGGAACCTTATCCCGCGACAGTTCACTCAAAACCTTAGAAAGATTAGCGAGTTTTGACATATACTTTTCCGTATTCCATTTCTTAGCAGCATCCGGTAAATATTCATAGTCATTCTTGCCCGTATCATGAATCGTATCAAAAAGATTTTCAAGATTATAAAACGCAATGCTATACAGACGTTTACCCGATTCCTGTGCTTGTGTGCCAACTGCAACTAGCAGCAAGAAATTTAATGCAATAATCAGTTTTCTCATAATAAATAATGTGTTATATCTCGTGCAAAATTCTGAAAAAAAAGCGAGAAACTTCGTTTTTTACCGAAACTTTTTTCTTATTCCCAGAAAAGCATTATCTTTGCGCACTGAAAATGACCATTACACTATTCTTACCAAATAGTAACAGATATAATAATTAAAAAACAAATACTGAAATGAAAAAAGGTATTCATCCAGAATCATACCGTCCGGTAGTGTTCAAAGACATGTCAAATGGCGATATGTTTTTGTCTAAATCAACAGTAAATACAAAAGAAACCATCGAATTCGAAGGTGAAACTTATCCTTTGCTGAAGATTGAAATCTCTAACACTTCTCACCCTTTCTATACTGGTAAATCTACATTGGTAGACACAGCTGGTCGCGTTGATAAGTTCATGAGCCGTTACGGTGATCGCAAGAAAAAATAACCTACTCCACTAAAGGAGACCGGATAAAAAAGAGGAAACTTTTAGTTTAAGCTAAGATTTTCCTCTTTTTTGTCATGACTAATCAATTTTTTTGATATACTCTAAATCATTACGTATCCCTTAGGATACCCAAAACAAACAATATTATTTTTCTTTTTATGAAGGACGCTTTCAAGCATCTATTCCTGATAGCCCAGTTCTTATTTCCGTTCTGCCTTCAAATGAATGCAGATAATTTTTCCGTTTTCCATCCGGACTCGATCCCCTCCTCCATTCAAAAACTGGATAAATATTATGAAATACCCAATGAATATCTGAAGCAATGGAATAAATTGAAAGCGGAAGCAGATGCTACCGGCAATCTGAGGGATAACTACTTTCTGCTGAAGGACATCAACTATTTTTATTATATGGCCGGTGAAGCTGATAGTGTACGAAAATATACTACTATTCTTCAAGATCTCAGCCGAAAATACAATGACGAACATGGCTATTACTATAACTGGATCCTTCTCAGCGAAACCTACAGTAATTTAGGTGACGGAAAAGCCGCCAGACGTGAAAATGAAGCCATATACAATGATGCACTGCACAATAAAAGCGATATAGGTATGGCATATAACCTGTATGCTATTGCCTCCGGCTACCTCACTGCAAGAGAATATAAAAAAGCAGAGCCCTATCTTGTTCAAGCGATGGAGAAGTTTTATCAAATGAAACGATGGGACATTTATGTCGTTTTGGCAGCCAATAATGTTATTCTGTTATCCGAACAGCATCGTGAAGAAGAGTCGGTGGCGGCATTCCACAAACTGGATTCACTGGCAGACTGTGCCTTAGCGAGCAAACTTCCGGGATTATCTCCCAGAAATATAGCTATGATCAAGTACCAAGCCTTGGTTAAAAGCATGTGTTCCGAGGACATGGAAACATGCCGGAAATATTTGAAAGACATCGAAACAATCTATCAAAAATATCCTTCTATTCCCAAAATCTACTTATACGGCAGTAAACAAGTTTATGCTTACTTGAACAAAGATTACGTAACCCAAGCTGCATATATTGACTCATCTGTGAACTATTACAGAGCCCGAAACAGTAAAGAAAATATGCGCCGGATGTATCAGAATGAAGGTCAGGCACTCGCACTGGCAAATAGATATGAAGAAGCATACGACAAACTATTAAAAGTCATAAAGCTGAGTGATACTCTTTCTTGGGATAAGACAAACAAGCAAGTAAATTACCTTTCGGCCAAATATAATACGAAAAAGCTTGAATTAGAGAAACGCGAACTGATTTTGAAAACACGTAACATGCAACTGATTCTATCCCTCAGCATCGGTATCACCTTATTATTAGGATTGTCTTCCTTAATGATTTTTTATAGACACAAGTCAAAGCTTAATTACAAATTACACTTGCAGGATAAGAATTTGATTGCCGCCAATGAAAAAATACAGAAAGCCAATGAAATGAAAGCCGTGTTCATACAAAATATGAATCATGAGATTCGTACACCATTAAATGCAATCGTAGGGTTCTCGAATATTATCTCTGACTCTTCACTAACTCAGGAAGAACTGAAAGAAATAAGTAAAACTATCAAAACAAACAGTGACAACCTTCTGAAAATAATCAGTGACATGCTCTCCATCGCCAACCTCGAGAGTGACGGGGAAGAGCCTCATTCAGTTCCTTTCTCTGTCAACGAATGTTGTGAAGAGCTTATTAATAATGCAAGGATTTTTGTCAACGAAAACACCAATCTCTATTCCCGATTGCCAGATGAAGATTTCACGCTTGTTTCCGATAGGAAAATGATCTACAAAATCATCTTCAACCTGTTGCATAATGCCACAAAATTCACTTTAAAAGGAAATATCGAATTAAGCTACCGGATAGATGCCAGCTCAAAAAGAATTCTTTTTCTGGTACGCGACACCGGCATAGGAATTCCAAAGGAAAAGAAAGAAATAATATTCGAACGGTTTTATAAGGTAGATTCATTCACACAAGGCTCCGGTTTAGGACTCTCTCTTTGCAAAATATACGCCCATCGCCTCAAAGGTGAAGTTTATCTGGATGATAGCTATCAAGGAGGTTCGTTATTCGTATTGATGCTTCCTATTTCCTGAAGGTAAACCATCCTGTTGACAAGAGTATATCAAGCATCGTGTAAAACATGTATTATATTTCGATAAAGTATCAATATTAACACATATAAAAATAGTATTTTAACGCAGTGTTAAAATACTATTTTTATAATCTCTGATTATTTAATGATTTTACAAGAGCTAACAGCCCCGTCATTCATTACAATCCGGGCTATATAATTTCCGGAAGGCAGAACGGAAAGTCCGAGTATAGAAACATTATCCTGTCGTTGTACCATCATTCCGGAGATAGTAAAAATCTCGACTCGAGCTGCTTCACCATCAATGACAAGTTCATCCCGTTGCTGATCATAATAAGCAGAAAACTGTTCTAATGCCGCAATATTCTCCTCAACACCTGTCAAAACCGGTTTGAAATTTGTGTACAGACGGAATTCATGAGCCGATAGCGGAACTTGTGCAGTAGCGGAAGATACTTCGATAGTACTTTCATCCATAAGATTATACCAGGTTCCTGCAACCGGGAACTGGTAAGAATCGTCCGATGCACTTTTACCCAAATTACCAACCAATACAATATGCTTGTCATCTTTCGAAAGCATCAAATAGCGATTAGACCAGTTATCAGTACCCACTTTCATCGTTAAGGCAACTGAAGAAGTGAACAGGTCGGGATAAGACTGACGCAGTGCAAGTAATTTGCAGTAAGTATCATACAACACTTTGCGCTTGCTGTCTTCCAAATATTCCCAATGGGTAGGTTTCTTGCCTGTACGACCATTATATTCTATGGAAACATCGTATCCCATTTCACCAAATTGCCAAATCATTTTAGGCCCTGGCACAACCAAAGCAAAAGCAGCGTTACATACCAATTGTTTCAAACGGGGTGTCAGAGATAGTCCTGTCATATAACCCATTCGCTCTTCATCATGACTTTCCATGAATCCGACCAGACTCTCTTTCGGCATCGATTGCCCATCGGCATACAAACCTGAGAAATCGGCTGCATTTCCTTTGGCCGATTCACGAAATGCAGAATTCATATTGCGCCACAACATCATACCATCCTCTGCCAATACATTCTCTTCGGAGACAGCACAGAAATGTTCCAAAATCACATAAGCATTCGGATTCACCGCCTTTACGGCAGCATTGTATCCTTTCAAAATGTCGATACGGCTCTGATCAAAGTTACCTGCGGTACTTTCGGACGATTGTTTATTCGTAAAGCCTTTGGTCAAATCGAAACGGAACCCATCTAGATTGAACTCTTCAAGCAAGAACTTAAGGTTTCTTTTCACAAAAGCTTTCGTATACTCCGATTCATGGTTGAAATCATAAAAGACAGAATAAGGATGCGGTGCAGTGACATTGAAGAAAGGATTGTCTTTGGTCGGATTTGTACCGTCAAAATACATCTTTACGTAAGGCATCTCCTGATCAGCCTGATTATAAACGACATCTAGAATGACAGCTAATCCACGCTTATGGCATTCATCAATAAACTGCTTATACATATCGGTAGTTCCATAGGCTTTATCCATTGCGAAATAGAAGTTCGGGTTGTATCCCCAGCTATCATTCCCCGAGAACTCCTGACAAGGCATCAACTCAACTGCTGTCACACCCAAACCTTTCAGATAGTCGAGTTTTTCTAATGCTCCATTGATATTACTACTGTCAGTAAAATCACGGAACAACATCTCATAAATCACCAAGTTGGAACGGTCTACACTCTTAAAGTTCTTAATCTCCCATTCATATTTTTTCTGTCCTGTTTGAATAACAGTCACCGGACCTTCTGTTTTACCAGTAGGATAATCAGCCAAACCGGGATAGGTATCTTCGGTTATGTACTGATCATACACATCCGATATTTTTTCACTATACGGATCGGCTACAATAATAGCACCGTCTACCACATATTGAAAAAAATACTCCTTTTGAGGTTCAAGATTCTTTAGAGTGATCCAGAAATTATCTCCATCTTTCTTCATTTGATAGTCCTTCGATATTTTCCAATCGGTAAAATCTCCTTTTACGTGAACTGTACTTTTCTTCGGAGCAAACAAGACCAAAGTGACCTCAGTGTCATTTATATAATTCGCACCTGCCTGTACCCCCTCCGGAAGTTTTTCTTCCACCGATCCACCTAAGACGGACAATGTACGTGTATCTGTTGCAGTCTTACCATCTGCCGTAGCTTCTGCTTTTAGCACATAGTTGCCGGGATCAGAGAATGTGTAGCTGCAGGAAATCTCTTTCGCATTATCTTTTGATGCCACCACCTTATCATTCAGATAAAGCTTCATCGAGGATACTACGGAAGCTGTTGCCTTCATCGAGACATTTTCCCCGACCGAAACCACATCGTCCACCGGTTCATCCATACGAACACTTATTCCGTCAGCGTAAACTGCGACAAATATGTCAGTTCCACCCTCTCCTTTTCCTTCTTTTGACTTATCTCCGCTACGGAACACAAAAGCCATCTTCTTAATGATTTCTCCATCGGAAATATTATAATAAGTACGTATATCGGGCGTAATATCCAATTGCCACTTATTATTACCAAGGGACTTCATCTTATACTTCTCACTGTTATCACCCCAATCCGGTGCATATCTCCAGTCTTTGTCACCCGTACTCAAATTAGTAATCACACCGGTATGTGCATATACATCTCCCGTGTATCCCATTAACCCTTTATTTCCTTGAGTCGCATCAAAAACGACGCTTACCACCCCTCCCGGAACAGGAAATTCCGGTGTTGTAGTCACAATCTGTGCCTTCAGAAAGAGGGCAAGACACAAAAGTGTAAACAGAGTATAAAATCTTCTCATAAATTAATCCTTATTTATCAATATTTCTTTATTGCCTTTCAATAGATAGACATGACATTCGCTGGCTGAAAAGAGGTAGCGCTCTTTGACTACTATTTCATTACCTATTCTACCGATAAATTCCAATTCGACCTCTTTTTCAAAAAAATCATCTTTGAATCCATCATCGGTAATCCAATAATTACCATTTTCAATTCCCGTATATTTCCGAAGTTCTATATTTTCTCCGGTTTGGGTGTTAATAATCTTGTATTCAGTCAAGATGACCGGAGTTCCATCACTATAATGTAAAAACACAGCTTGAATATCAAACCTATCATCACATACAGTAGAATCCACTTCTGTCACATCCTTATCCGTATGACATCCACACAACAGAAACATCAGCGCAAGAATCAGAACATTTTTCATAATTAATAATAGTTTAGAAAACAAAAAGAGCATAAGTAACTTCTCAAAAAGTCACTCATGCTCCTTCCTTCAATTTATTATTATTGCTTTACCACTGTTGCATTCCAATTATCTGCATTAGCAAGTGAAAGAGTAATCTTATAAGTACCTTCTTCTCCATCAAAAGGTATATTATCATTACTGTTAAATTCCAAATTGCTTAATGTACCTCCCAAATTTACTGCCCAGTCATTATTAGCGCGGAACTTAAATCCACCCGGTTTCAATGTGGTTACAACCGTAAATTCAACTTTGTCCTTATCGTATTCCATCGGAGTTGAAGCGTCCCAGCCATTGGCGGTGGCATCTCCTATCACTCCCATGGTTTCGATCTTATCGGCAGTCCAAGTCAAAGTATTGATATTAGCGTTCAAATAATATAAACCAGCAGTTACTGAAAGATTACCGGCAGTCGGATCTGTCGAAAGCTTACCTTCTTCGGCACCCGCACCGTAATTAGTGCCATCCCAACTACGTTCGGAACATAATTTAAACTCACCGTCCAGATTTATAAATCCACGATAATTTATAAAGTCTGTTGAATAAACGATAGGCGCAGTGGCAGGTGCCCATCCCTGATGATTACCTGCTACATACATGTACGGACTTGCATCGAGCGGCTTAATGCTATAAGTATATTCCAGCATGTTCAGAGTAATTATCACCCAACCGGCATCTTCTATCATCATTGCACCCGGATTTTCAGTTATCAATTTTCCTTCCTCGGAAGTATCTCCATTGATAGCACAACCTAGCACACCGTCATCGTAGATTTTACCAGCATCGATATTTTTTTGAGGTATTACTTTCCAATAGCATGACTCGGGAACCTCAACAGCCACAGAGAATATGGGGTCATCGTATACATCCTTGTCACTATGCCCTAACTTTATCAACGTAGCCGGATCCTCATTCCAATCATTCATGTTACCAATCAAATAATAAGCAGAATCAATAAACGGAGCTTTCGGTGTAACAGCCATTTCGATTGTTTCTGAAGGCAAACGAAAGACTTGACCATCTTTTTCCACATAAGCAGTTACAACTCCCTCCATGACACGTTTTTCAGGGCGCTTGCCATAAATTTCTTCTACGGCTGCCTGTAACTCACTGACATTAACTTTTCCTTCGGATGATACGGCTAATGTTTTTTTACCATCCAACAGTACATCATACTTACTTAACGTGACTCCATCATTCATTTTTGGTGCTGTAAAAGTACTAAACAATATAGAATCAGAATCTATAGAATTCAAGTCAATAGCATCAACTGCGGTAGCAGAAAACGACATGCCCGGTGCAGCTTCTTCCTGATCCCAAGATTGCGGAGCTGCAACATCTTTATTGAAGTCTTCTGTGCAGCCTATAAAAGAGGCTGCCAGAATCAACATCGCATATATATTTATTTTTTTCATTCTTCTTAGTATTTTAGAGTATTTACTATTATTCCACATGTCCGGTTCCATCGGAGAATTTCAGATAAGCTTTTTGTCCGGCTTTCACATTGACACGTGTCTGGTCATCTCCAGTGCCACGATATTCGATTTTGCCGTCCAAAATGATGAACTCAGTCTTCCACCAATCGATGTCGGCAAGCTTAATGCACATACGCATTTCACCATCGGCAACGAAAGCAGGAGAAACAAATTCTCCATCGGCATCTGCTGGAACTGTAAACAAGCGAGTTTCATCGAATGTATCAAATCCTCCGGCAGGATCACCCGTAGAATAAATATTAGGTGCATCAAAGTTTACAGTGTAAGTAAGCTCACGTCCGGTAATTGTCGTATATACAGTCAATTGATACCATCCGCCATTGCTTACTTTGATATTGTCTTCACCGCTTAAACCTGCTCCTGCATTATCATTCAGAGTTGCATTGACGCCAATCGGTTGCCCATCCCAGCTCTTAGAACTATTTAATTTAAATTCTGCACCTTCGGGAATATAAACAATACCCCAGAATGTACCAGGATTACTATGTGTGGGCACCATTTCAACAGCTTTCGCCCAATCCCAATCAACAAATGAACCATTAATATACATGTTGGTCGGTGGTACTACAGGATCAAGCGCATAGTGCAAACGAACTTTAGTAAGCTCAATTGAATTTGAATAAGTCACGCCTGCTCCATTTCCCAAAGCTGCCTTTAACCGGATATAAATTTTCGTTATGATAGGAAAATTTTCTTCCGGTTGTCCGGAAAGTTCTGTAGCAACCACTGCTAATTCACTAGCATTTACATCCATCTTAGCTGTGAAATACGTACTGGGAAGAACATCATATGCCCCTTCCGTTTCAAAGTCATTAACCAAAGAAACTTGCACTGCATAGGTAACGGCAGCCGTATAACCATAATCCGGTTGTGAACATGTCAATTCGATAGATTGCGAATTTTCCAAATCATAAACGTTTGAAGTAGCATAAGCCGGAGTATTCAAAACGAAAGTTGTGGGTTGCTGTAAAGTCGGATTCGAATCTCTGTCAGAATCACAGGAAACGATGAAGAACATTCCCAAAAGCAGCAACATTATTATATTTAGCTTTTTCATCTTAATCTGTTTTTAAAGATTTAATTATTATATCCCGGGTTCTGAATCAGGTTTGAATTAGCAGCCAACTGAGCCACGGGAATTGGTAATAATGTCAGATAGTTGGAAACTGAAACACCTTCGGGAGAACCACCTTTCCAATCCCAAGTGTAATTGGATGTGTATTTATTGAACCGGATCAGGTCAACACGGCGCTGTGCTTCAAAATAGAACTCACGCGCTTTCTCATCCAAAAGAAAATCCAATGTCAATTGAGATTCGGTAATTTCTGTAGCTTTGGCTCGTTTACGCAAATCATTCACAGCTTTTAGTGCATCGGTTTTACTGCCACCGGCTCTTAAGGTAGCCTCAGCGAAAGTCAAGTTAGCCTCTGCCAAACGGAACAACGGGAAATCCATATCCGGGAATTGCTTATTCGGATCACTACCGATTTTTCCATCTTTCGTCACGTTCTTAAACTTGGTAATTGAGTATCCTTCTGTAAATTCACTAGGCTTTTCAATTTCCAGCGTACGGTTCTCTGTCCAAAACATAGCACGTTCATCTTTGACATTGGCCAAATTGCCGTCTTGAGCGAACTTCTTTACTAATGCAACCCGGGCGCGGTTTCCACCCCAAGCCTCAACCGTACCGAAATTGGCTTCCGAATCCATGTCACCAGTAATGAAGCTGCAAACGAAGAACATTCCACTCCATGAACGAGCATAGACACCATCGAAACAGATCGGCATCACCATTTCAGTCGACTTATCATTATCTGCCTTGAACATATCTTCGTATTTCGGTTCCAAAACATATCCTGCATCCATTACCTTTTTAGCATATGTAGCGGCATCCGTCCAATTGGGAGTACCGGTATAAACTTCGGCATTCAGATACAGACGTGAAAGTAGCATCCAAACAGCAGCTTGATCGGCACGACCATACTCGTTGGTACGCGGAGCTTTCATTACCGGTTCTATCTCTTTCAACTCTTTCACTATATAATTGAACAGATCAGTACGTGTAATTCTCTCGGGAATATACGCACCGATACCTGTCACTTCGTCCACAAAAGGAACATTACCGTAAAGATCGACCAAGTAATAATAGTCCAATGCACGTATAAAACGGACTTCAGCACGCTGCAAAGCAGTTTTATCATCGGAAATGCCTTCAGTTTGGATCAAGAAGTTATTACATTGAGCGATTTGTATATACAAACGGTTGAACATATTCAGCACAACACCATTAGAAGCGGTAAATCTGGTATAATTCAACGGAAATACATCTGTATCTCCTGTCCATGCACAAATTGCTTCATCTGTAGAAAGTTCATTGATATTGAACATCATTCGCATCAGACCAGAAGCACCTTCATCTGTATCGGCAATATCCGGTTGACCGGCAGGCCCTTGGTTTCCGGTGATAGCCAATCCGGCATAAATTTTAGCAAAGTTGGCATCCTGATTAAAATAGACATCTATATTAGGATCGATAGGGGAAACATCGAGGTCTCCGACACAGGACGTTAGATTGACCGTCAAAGCCAGTGACAGTGCCGGCAAAATATATTTAAAGAATCTTGTTTTCATAATAAACTATTGATTAAAATTAAAAGTTAAGGCTTAAACCGATTATACCGACCAATGGACGTGGATATACGTTTTTATCGATACCGAAAGTCTTATCAGTTGCATTAGCTACCTCCGGATCCAAACCTTTATATTTAGTAATTACAAAAGGATTCTGAACCGTTCCATAAACACGGCCGTCGATAGCCTTGAACAATTTCTTGAACGTATACCCCAATGTGATGTTGTCACAACGAAGGAAGGAAGCATTCTGTACATAATAATCAGAAAGCACGTTCATATCCTGGAAGTTCGTATCAAAAGCAGAGAACGGCCTGTTAGACAAATATCCCTTATTGTTAACCCATCCTTCACCGATTGGGGCATTGAAGGAAGCTACATTATTATATACATAGTTATTAATGTTTGCACGCAGTGAGAAACTCAAGTCCCAATTCTTATAAATAAGTTTGGAAGTGAAGCCCATGGTAACATCGGCAGCAGGCTTTTTATAGAAATATTTATCGTTCTCATTTACTTGACCATCACCATTGCGGTCGACATACTGGCCTTCGATCGGCTTGCCGTCTTTATCGTACACTTGTTGGTATACATAGAATGAATTAGCCGCGTGTCCTACGCCCTGAGCCTGAACCATCGTACCGGTACCACCATCGATATATCCGACAGGGACAATCGTTGCCGCATCGTCCTGCGCTGTCAACTTGGTAATTTCCGTATCATTCCATGAAACATTGAAACCTAAATCCCACATCCAGTCTTTCGTTGAAATAGCTTTTGCATTGATAGACAGTTCGACACCTTGATTTTTCAATGAACCGATATTGCTGACAATACGATTGGTAAAGTTAGTACCGGAAGGAACATCGATCACGTTAATCAAATCTTTTGTTTCACGATAATAGTAATCCAAAGCAGCAGTAATCCGGTTATTTACGAATCCAAAATCCAATCCGGCATTCCAAGTGGTTGTTTGCTCCCACTTCAAATCGGGGTTGTAACCATTCGGACGTGAGATAGGCACCTGTCTGTTATCACCGAACTGATAGTAAGCACCATCCAGTCCCGACATGTAAGTAGCCATATACGGATAATCTCCCTGCTGAATGTCCTGTTGTCCTGTGATACCATAGCCTAAACGCAGCTTCAAATCAGAAACGGCATCAACATCGGCCAAGAAAGCTTCTTCTTTCAATCTCCATCCCAAAGCTACAGAAGGGAACAATCCCCAACGATTGTCTTTGGAGAAACGCGAAGTTCCATCATTACGAAGAGTAGCCGTAACCAAATATCTGTTTTTAAATGAATAGTTCAAACGTCCGAAGAAAGAAACCAGGTAACTTTCTGTTTTAAAATTATATGAGGTCGGATTCGAATTGTTCAGATTGTTATAGGCATTCTCTTTTGTCCGATGGAAGTGTTGCCATGAATAACCTGCCATAACATCGAAATGGTGGTTCTCATTGAAATCCTTGGAATACTGAAGATAAAAGTCTAAAAGCAAATTATATTTATCAATCGTTTCATAACCGGTTTTACCGTTTTCAATATAACCGATAGGAGATTCTTTCGGATAATAGGTGTCTTGCGTACCGGTTGCCAAGTCCATACCCAAATTCAAGTTAGCTCTCAAGTCGGGCAGGAAATGGAATTTATAATCAAACTGTGCATTGGCTACCAAATTCTTGGAGTTGGCCTCATCTTTCTTTTGCTCAAGCATAGATACCGGGTTCTTCGTTGCGATGGAAATAAACTCTCCACTTGTCGGATTTTCCCAAGCAAAATAGCCTCCATATTTAGAATTACCATTCATCACCGGCTGTGTCGGGTCGAAGTTCAGAGCTGCACCGATTGCACCGGTATCCGCAAATCGTGAATTTGCAATCATACCTTTCGCATTCAGGTTGATGTTCAAATGATTATCAAAAAGACTCGGGTTCAAACTGATAGAACCTGTATAACGTTCGAAATTGGAAGTCTTAAGGATACCGTTCTGATTTGTATAACCGAAAGACACACGGTAAGGCATATTTTTCAGACCACCCGAAACGGTTACGTTGTGATCGGTACCTACGGCCGTTCTGAATATTTCATCCGACCAATTGGTATTAGCCTTTCCGAGCAATTGGGCAGCACCGGACTCTTCGCCAAATGAAGAGATGACAAAATCACGGTATTGATCCGCATTCATCACTTCTATTTCATTCACTTTCGTACTGATTGATACATTGCCATCATATGTTACGCGCGGACGGGCACCCTTTTCGCCCTTCTTAGTGGTGATGATAATGACACCGTTAGAAGCACGTGATCCGTAAATAGCCGTAGCAGAAGCATCTTTCAACACGGTAAATGTCTCGATATCGTTCGGATTGATAGAACTCAAGGGATTGGAAACGCCCTTAATTCCTTCATTATCGATAGGAAGCCCATCGATTACGATCAGAGGATTGTTGCTTGCAGAAAGTGAAGAACCTCCACGGACGCGAATTGTCGCACCACCACCGGGGGCACCACCGTCAGACGTCACATTGACACCAGCAATCTTACCGGTAATCATATCCGATGCAGTGGTAGTCAACCCACGATTCAATTTATCCGGCTTGATGGCTGTTACGGAACCGGTCATATCGTTCTTTTTCACCGTACCGTAACCGATCACCACTACAGCGTCCAACACTTGGGAATCATCCTCAAGAGTAACTATCACCGAGGGAGCAGCTTTTACTTCCACAGGTTTATAACCGATAAAAGTGATAGAAATAACCGAATTTTGAGGAGCATTAAGAACAAAATTACCATCCAGATCGGTAATCGCACCATTAGTAGTACCTTTTACCACTACATTCGCACCAATGATAGGTTCGCCCGCTACATCTTTCACATGTCCCCTTACAGAGATCTGCTGTGCATAAGCGCCTAACGACAAGAAAAGCCCAAATAACATGGGCAGAATCATTTGATAGATTCTAAGATTAACTTGCTTCATGCAACTAATAAATTAAAGTTAACAATATAAATTAATATGATTTCTCTAAATCGAAACAGGGACATATCGCTTTAGTCCCTTCTTTACGACGCAACAAAAATAGAGTTATTAACATTGATAAGGATAAGAAAACAATAAAATCAGTGCATACAATGATGCAATCGTTTGCACTGATCTGGCAATTAATTATATATAATAAGGTGAACAATTTCCGGTTAAATTGCCCTAACTAAATATTATGAAATTTTCATTCAAACCATCTGTCAAATATAATCCATGTTCGAGTCAATCGCTATTTTGGCAGAACATATGGAAACATTAAAGTTCTCATAATATAATCACCTGATTTACAACATATCCACATTGCATTTTTACCTCGGTGACCAAGGGGGTCTTCATCGGTGACCAAGGCCTCCTTCATCGGTGACCAAGAGCATGTTCATCGGTGACCTCCAAGGTATTCCCCGGTGACAACAAAATCCACTGTTCCGGAGAATCTACAATGTAAAATATTATGCCTCGTCCCTGCGAACTTTTACTCATCCGGATCAACCCCATTCATTTCTCATTAAAGACAAGTAGCGCAAACGTTTGCGCTACTTCATCAGACAAAACGTAAAATTAATGAGAATTCTTTGTTTCAGATGCCTTATTTTTGCAAATGAGAATAAAGATAAGTACCTTTGGCTGAAACTAATATGAATCCATGAACAAACCGCAAATCACCATCAAAGATATTGCCCGGGAATTGGGAGTATCTCCTTCCACCGTATCGAGGGCTTTGAAGGACAATCCGGATATTAGCCAGGAAACGAGGGAGGCTATACATAAATATGCCCGTGAACACAATTACAAGCCGAATGCGCTTGCACTAAACCTGAGAACGAGCCGTTCAAACACAATCGGTGTAATTATCCCCCAATTAGTTCATCATTTCTTTTCATGCGTATTGAGCGGCATTGAAGAAACAGCTGCTAAAGCCGGATACAACATTCTCGTAGCACAAAGCAACGAAAAATATGAGCAGGAAGTGAAAATAGTACACTCTTTTCTTGCGGCAAGAGTTTGCGGGGTTATTACCTCATTGGCTAAAGACACATCTCAATACGACCATTATCAAGAGTTACTCGATAACAACATACCGATTGTCTTTTACGACCGTATCTGTACGGGCATCAATACCGAACGGGTAGTAGTCGACGATTATGCCGGTTCTTTTTCGGCTGTTGAATATATGATCCAGACAGGATGTAAACGAATCTTTTTTTATAGTGCCGCACCTCATCTGGAAATATCTAAAAACCGACGTAACGGATACCTGGACGCAATGAAAAAATATAAAATACCCGTCAACGAGAGCATGATCAAATTTTGTGATACCAGGGAACAGGCCATCGCCATCACCCCCGATATTTTAGAAAGGGATGACAGGCCGGACGGCTTCTTCGCCATTAATGACGAGACGGCATCAGGCATCTTGTATTCATGCAAACTTGTCGGGCTGAAAGTGCCGGACGAAGTTTCGATCTGCGGATTTACCGATGGAGCCATTGCGCAAAGCACAGACCCGAAACTGACAACAGTAGAACAACATGGCAAAGAAGTCGGAAAAAGCACAATCGATATTTTGATCGACAAAATAGAAGAAAACACGAATACCAGGAGTGTAAATAAAATAATAAGAACAAACCTGGTGGTGCGAGGAACAACAAAATAGTGGAAAACGAAAAATGAAAAGTGAAGAGAAAGAGAAACAACTAAATAATCATAACTACAAAAATACCATGAAAGTAAAACCTGATTTAAGCTTCTGGAAGCTGTGGAACATCAGCTTCGGTTTTTTCGGAGTACAAATTGCCTACGCATTGCAAAGTGCCAACATCAGCCGCATCTTTGCCACTTTAGGAGCCGATCCTCATAGCCTTAGCTATTTCTGGATACTGCCACCGCTGGCCGGAATCATCGTACAACCGATTATCGGCTCGGCTAGTGACAAAACCTGGAACCGCTTCGGACGAAGAATTCCTTATCTTTTTGTCGGTTCACTAATTGCCGTCATCGTGATGTGCCTGCTCCCCAATGCCGGAAGTTTCGGTATGGCGGTAAGTACGGCTATGATATTCGGACTTGTCTCGTTAATGTTTCTGGACACTTCCATCAATATGGCCATGCAACCTTTCAAAATGCTGGTAGGAGATATGGTGAACGAAAAGCAAAAAGGACTCGCATACTCCATCCAAAGTTTTCTCTGTAATGCGGGAAGCCTGGTAGGTTATTTATTCCCGTTCATCTTCACATGGATCGGTATCAGTAACATTGCAGACAAAGGAACTGTTCCAGATTCGGTAATCTACTCTTTTTACATCGGAGCAGCCATCCTGATTCTTTGTGTCATATACACAACGGTGAAAGTGAAGGAAATGCCCCCAAAACAATTCGAAGAATTTCATGGCATCACAGCCGATGAAAAGAAAGAAAAAACCAATTTCTTCTATCTGTTGAAACATGCACCAAAAGTGTTTTGGACGGTAGGTTTGGTACAGTTCTTTTGCTGGGCTGCATTTATGTACATGTGGACATACACAAACGGTGCTATCGCTGATACGGTATGGAACACGACAGACGTGCAAGCAGCAGGATACCAGGAAGCAGGCAACTGGGTCGGTGTGTTGTTCGCCGTACAAGCCATCGGATCAGTGATCTGGGCGGTCGTCTTGCCCCTGTTCAAAGCACGCAAGATGGCCTATTCATGTAGCCTCATCTTGGGTGGCATAGGCTTCATATCCACTCTGTTTTTCAAAGATGCCTATTTATTGTTTATCTCCTATCTCCTCATTGGATGCGCATGGGCAGCAATGCTGGCAATGCCTTTCACTATCCTGACAAATTCCATCTCAGGCAAAAACATGGGTGCTTATCTCGGTCTGTTCAACGGGACGATTTGTGTTCCCCAAATAGTGGCTGCGATTGTCGGAGGAGGATTACTCCACCTAGTAGGAGGAAGACAGGTAAATATGCTCGTATTGGCAGGAGTTCTGTTGATTATCGGTGCAATTTGCGTACATTTCATAAAAGAAACCCTCGCACATAAGAGTTAAGAGAATTATTTTCCGTACCTTTCCCGCACTAATACAAGAAAGCAGTACGACATGAAAAAATTTCTCAAAACAGACGAATGGAATATTATTGAAGAAGGTTTCCATGCAGACAACCTACGAGCTTCCGAAAGTATATTTAGTTTAGGAAACGGACGCTTTGGCCAGCGAGGCAATTTTGAAGAGACCTATACAAGCGATAGTATGCAAGGTTCTTACATAGCCGGCATCAGCTTTCTCGATCGTACACGGGTAGGTTGGTGGAAAAACGGTTATCCGCACTTTTTCTCTCGTATTCCGAATGCTCCTGATTGGAGCAGCATCTACCTGCGTCTCATTGATGAAGAGTTGAATCTCGCTCAATGGGACGTAGAAGATTTCAGCCGGCGGCTGGATATGAAAGAAGGCGTCGCCTATCGTGATTTTGAAGTCACCTCTCCTAAAGGAAATACCCTGAAAATCCATGTGGAACACATCAATAGCATGGCTCATCAGAATCTCTGTCTCATAAAATACAGCGTCACATCCGTCAACTATGAAGGAAAAATCTCACTCGTACCTTATATTAATGGTGATGTAAAGCATGAAGCATCTAATTTCAATGAAAAGATGTGGAACATACTGCGCGCTGAAACAACCAACGAATATGCTTACCTCCGGGCGCAAACCAAACGGGAAGATTCACAAGTATGCTGTGCCATGACCTATCAGTTGTTCAAGAACAGCAAAGAAGTAACCGGCAGCCCCATTAAAATAGAGAAAGAAAAATTAGTGGGATTCAGTGCCGGTGCCGACGTAAAGCCGGGCGAAAGAGTTACCCTGATTAAATATGCCGCTATTATTTCCTCCCTTTATTGTGACCGCCCCAACTTGGTAGATCAAGCCGTTTCAGAGAGTAAAACAGCCAAAGCCAAAGGATGGGATACACTCCTGAAAGCCCACCGTGAAGTATGGCAGAAAATCTGGGACGAAGGGGACGTTATTATCGATGGCGATCCGGAAGCCCAGCAAGGTATCCGTTTTAATATATTCCAGATCAACCAGAGTTACCAGGGAGACGATCCACGTCTCAATATAGGTCCTAAAGGCTTTACGGGCGAAAAGTATGGGGGAAATACACAATGGAACACCGAATTGTGTTGTGTCCCCTACTTCCTGCTGGCATCCTCCAAAGAGATGGCAAAGAACCTGCTTTTGTACCGATACAACCAGCTTCCCAAAGCCATAGAAAATGCCGCGAAATTAGGTTTTAAAAATGGAGCCGCCCTCTACCCCATGGTCACTTTTAACGGAGAAGAGTGTCACAACGAGTGGGAAATCACTTTTGAAGAGATTCACCGCAACAATATCATTGTCTTGGCACTCATGAACTATGTCATCATGACCGGAAATACTAATTTTCTGGCACAATACGGGCTGGAGATCATGATCGCTATTTCCCGATTCTGGAGCCAACGGGTTTCATACTCCCAACAGAAACACAAATATGTAATTTTAGGCGTAACAGGACCGGACGAATACGAAAACAATGTAAACAATAACTGGTATACGAACTATTCTTGCATACAGACACTGAAAGCAACAATTTGTCAATTGGAGCAGATTGCACACCAATTCCCCGATGAATACACAAACATCCGTAGAAAAACAAACTTTCAATCTGCAGAAATCGTACATTGGCAGGAAATCATCGATAATATGTACCTGCCGGAAAATAAAGAATTGGGAATCATCGTTCAAGATGACGGATATTTGGACAAGGAATTAAAGACCGTGGATCACATACCGGCAGAAGAACGTCCCGTCAACCAACACTGGTCATGGGACCGGATTCTTCGCTCCTGTTATATCAAACAAAGCGATGTCCTATTGGGCATGTACCTGTATTCTTCCGATTTTGACGATGAAACCGTACGACATAACTTCCGTTTTTACGAACCACGGACGTTGCATGAATCGTCACTTTCCCCCTTTGTGCATTCGATACTCGCCTCCCGTATAGGAGACATAGACAAAGCTTACGATCTTTTTATCCATGCCACACGTCTGGATTTGGACGATTACAACAATGAACTGGCACAAGGATTGCATGTCACCAGTATGGCAGGCAGTTGGCTAGCCATTGTCCATGGGTTTGCGGGAATGCAAATTATAGACGATATGCTTTGTTTCAACCCGATTATTCCGAAACACTGGAACAGGTATATTTTCAAATTAAACTTCCGCGGATGTAACCTCCAAATAGAAGTCGGAAAAAACGAGATAAAAATCTCAATGATAGAAGGAAAAGAGCTGAACATCCTCATCTGCAAAGTTGTTTATAATCTCAGCAGGGGTAAGGATTTAATTATCAAGAAGTAGCTTTGATCAATGTCAAAAGATTATTTATAAAAATCAAAGCTGTTTCAAAGGGAGAACAAACCGTTAATTATTCCCAATATGTAAACCAGAAAACCGAATATAGTTTTTAAGTTTCATACCTTTGCGCACTGAAATTAAGACAAGCGACTCTTAAACAATTAAGAAAGTATGAATAAGAACTATGTAATCGTCTTGGCAGCATCTTTGTTGTTGACTGCCTGTGGACAAAAGAAAGAAGACAAAGGTACATTCGTCCGACCTGTAAAAACAGCGACTGTCGAGTCCAGATCGGAAATAAAGAAAGATTTCTCAGGCATTGTAGAAGCCGTGGAATATGTAAAGCTCGCCTTCCGTGTAAGTGGGCAAATCATCAACCTTCCAGTTATTGAAGGTGAAAAAGTGAAAAAAGGACAACTTATTGCAGCGATCGATCCTAGAGATATCGCCTTGCAATATGCAGCCGATAAAGCAGCTTACGAAACAGCAGCGGCACAAGTGGAACGCAACAAACGCTTGTTAGGTCGCCAAGCAATTTCATTACAGGAATACGAGATCAGCCTATCCAATTACCAGAAAGCAAAGTCCGCTTTCGAATTGTCCACCAATAATATGCGTGATACGAAGTTGACCGCTCCATTCGATGGTTCTATCGAAACTCGATTGGTGGAAAACTACCAACGTGTAAATTCCGGAGAAGGAATCGTACAATTAGTAAATACAAACAAACTCCGGATCAAATTCACCATACCGGATGCATATCTTTATTTGCTCCGCTCTACCGATCAACGTTTCCGGGTAGAATTCGATACTTATAAAGGAAAGACTTTCAATGCCAAATTGGAAGAATATCTGGACATATCGACAGACGGAACCGGTATTCCCGTAACCATTGTTGTCGATGATCCGGCATTTGACCGTGCCCTGTATGATGTAAAACCCGGTTTTACTTGTAGTATCCGTTTTTCTGCCAATGTCGGCCCCTTTATGGAAGAAGACATGACAATGGTGCCCTTAAGTGCCCTTTTTGGAGAGAGTGACGGTAAGAAAATGTACGTATGGATATTGAACGACAATAAAGTATATCGTCGTGAAGTAAGCGTAATGTCCCCTACCGGAGAAGCACAGGTTTTCATCACCAAAGGTTTGAAAGAAGGAGAAAAAGTTGTAGTTGCCGGAGTAACCCAGCTCGTTGAAGGGGAAACGGTAAAAGAGATAAAATAAAACGATATGAATTTAGCCAAATATTCATTAGACAACACAAAGGTTATCTATTTCTTCCTCGCAGTATTACTTATCGGAGGTATTTTCTCCTTTGGAAACCTAGGAAAGAAAGAGGATGCACCGTTTGTCATCAAGACAGCCGTCATCATGACGCGCTATCCGGGAGCCGAACCTGCCGAGGTGGAAAGGCTTATCACAGAGCCTATCTCGCGAGAGATACAAAGCATGAGCGGAGTATACAAAATAAAATCCGAGTCCATGTACGGCTTGTCGAAAATCACTTTCGAACTTCAGCCCTCCCTATCTGCATCTTCCATTCCCCAAAAATGGGATGAACTAAGGCGCAAGGTACTCAACATTCAGCCCCAACTTCCTAGCGGAGCATCCGTTCCTACCGTATCGGACGATTTCGGTGATGTATTCGGAATCTACTACGGACTGACAGCCGATGACGGATTTACTTATGAAGAGATGCGTAACTGGGCGGAGCGCATCAAGACGCAGGTAGTCACCGCTGATGGGGTGATGAAAGTTGCCCTGTTCGGGACTCAGACGGAGGTTATCAACATCTTCATCTCGGTCAACAAACTGGTAGGCATGGGAATCGATCCGAAACAGCTTGCCTCACTCCTGCAATCGCAAAACCAAATTATCAATACAGGGGAAATCAGTGCGGGTGAACAACAACTTCGTGTCGTTGCCAATGGTATGTATACCACAGTCGATGACATCCGCAACCAAGTGATCACGACCAAGGCAGGACAAGTAAAACTGGGAGACATTGCCGAAATCGAAAAAGGATACATGGACCCGGCTTCCACAATCATGCGGGTGAACGGAAAACGTGCAATCGGCATCGGAGTTTCCACCGACCCTCTACGGGATGTGGTTCAGACAGGTGAAAATGTAGATACGAAACTGGCAGAGCTTCTGCCGCTGATGCCGGTAGGTATGCAACTGGAACCGCTCTATCTGGAAAATGTAATTGCCAAAGAAGCAAACAACGGATTTATCATTAATTTGATAGAGTCCATCCTGATTGTAATCGTCATTATCATGTTGGTAATGGGGTTACGCGCAGGGGTACTGATAGGTAGTTCACTGATCTTTTCGATCGGAGGAACATTACTCATCATGTCATTCATAGGCGTAGGATTGAACCGAACCTCTCTGGCGGGATTTATCATCGCAATGGGTATGTTGGTAGACAATGCCATTGTGGTGACGGATAATGCGCAAATAGCCATTGCCCGAGGCGTGAACCGACGCAAAGCATTGATCGATGGGGCAACAGGCCCTCAATGGGGACTGTTGGGAGCAACATTTATCGCTATCTGTTCATTCTTACCTTTATATCTGGCTCCTTCCTCCGTTGCGGAAATAGTCAAACCATTGTTCATCGTATTGGCCATCTCATTAGGATTGAGTTGGATACTTGCCTTGACACAGACTACCGTATTCGGTAATTTCATCTTGAAAGCAAACGCTGCCACCGGAACAAAAGATCCCTATGACAAACCGTTTTATCACAAATTCGCCAAGATACTGAATGTGCTTATCCGTAAGAAAGCACTAACTCTCGGATCGATGGTGGTACTGTTCGTTGTCTCGCTGGTAGTCATGGGACTGATGCCGCAAAACTTCTTCCCATCACTCGATAAGCCTTATTACCGGGCAGACGTGTTTTATCCGGACGGATATAGCATTAATGAAGTAGCCAGTGAAATGAAAAGCGTAGAAGCCCACCTATTGGCACATCCCGAAGTAGAAAAAGTATCTATCACATTCGGAAGTACCCCGCTGCGTTACTATCTGGCTTCTACTTCCGTAGGTCCGAAACCCAACTTCTGTAACATCCTTGTAGAGTTAAAAGACAGCAAATATACCAAGAGCCATGAAGAAGCTTTTGACAGCTGGATGAGAGAAAACTATCCAAATGCCATTACACGTACCAGTCTGTTCAAACTGTCACCCGCTGTGGATGCAGCTATTGAAATAGGTTTTATCGGTAACAATGTGGACACGCTGGTAATGTTAACGAACCAAGCTTTAGAGATCATGCACCGGAATCCCGACCTGATGAACATACGCAGTTCATGGGGAAATAAAATTCCGGTGTGGAAACCGATATATAGTCCCGAACGAGCACAACCTCTTGGCGTATCCCGACAAGGAATGGCACAGAGCATTCAGATTGCAACCAATGGAATGCCTTTGGGTGAATACCGCGAAGGCGACCAAGTGCTTCCTATTCTGATGAAGGGAAATACGGTGATCGATTCATTCCACATCAATGACCTCCGTACATTGCCAGTGTTCGGAACCAAGACCGAAACGACCACACTCGAACAAGTAGTCAGTGAGTTCGACTTCCAATACCGGTTCTCGAATGTGAAAGATTACAACCGCCAGATGGTAATGATGGCACAATGTGACCCGCTACGCGGAGTAAACGCCATTGCAGCATTCAATCAAGTATGGAAACAAGTACAGAAAGAAATCAAAGTACCCGAAGGGTATACAATGAAATATTTCGGTGAACAAGAAAGCCAGGTAGAGTCTAATGAAGCCCTGGCCAAAAACTTGCCATTGACCTTCTTCCTGATGTTTACCGTATTACTATTGTTATTCAAGACATATCGTAAACCGACCGTAATCTTGCTTATGTTACCTCTAATTTTCATTGGTATCGTACTCGGATTACTATTGTTAGGCAAATCGTTCGACTTTTTTGCCATCCTCGGCCTACTTGGATTGATCGGTATGAACATCAAAAACGCAATTGTTTTGGTAGACCAGATCGACATCGAATCTAAATCAGGAAAAGCTCCGTTGGATGCGGTAGTCAGCGCGACTGTAAGCCGTATCGTCCCGGTAGCCATGGCTTCCGGAACAACCATCTTGGGTATGCTTCCACTATTGTTCGATGCCATGTTCGGTGGCATGGCAGCAACGATCATGGGAGGATTGCTGGTAGCTTCGGCATTGACACTGTTCGTACTCCCGGTAGCTTACTGTGCTATACAACGGATTAAAGGCGAAGCACCAACCGAAGTAAACACATCGAAGGATGGAACTAATTGATAAATGAAAGAAATGACAATGAAAACTCAAATAATAGCGTTATCCCTGCTCTGCTCCGGTCTTACTGCCGGAGCCCAACAGGCACATCTCAGCCGCGAAATGTACCGTGAACGAGTAGAAGCCTACAGCCAAGTGCTGAAGCAACAGAAATTAAAAAGCATGGCAAGTACGGAAGGCCGTAAAATAGCTTTCACCGGTTTCCTTCCACAAATAGATATCTCAGGCGAAGGCACACTCAACCTGAAAGAAATGGATGCGTGGGACAGTCCTGCCGGCCAGTACCGGAACCATACTTATCAAGGAGTATTTGTTGTGGCACAGCCACTCTATGCAGGAGGTGCCCTGAAAGCTCAAAACCGGATTGCCAAAGCAGACGAAAAGCTGGATCAATTGAGTACGGAACTTACACTCGATCAGATTCATTACCAAAGCGATGCCTTTTACTGGAATGCATCCGCAGCCCGTGCCGCTTTGAATGCGGCAGCACAGTATCAAGAGATTGTCAATCAGCAATATGACATCATCAAGATACGTTTCGATGACGGAATGATCAGCCGTACCGACCTGTTAATGATTTCTACCCGCCAGAAGGAAGCTGAATTGCAGTTTATTCAGGCACGCCAGAATTACACATTGGCTTTACAAAAACTTAATATCCTGATGGGTGTAAAGCCCGATACTCCTGTTGATAGTCTCAGTGAGATCGGTGTGGTTTACGAACCGGTTGCTCTTCTCAGCCTTGATGACGTTTTGCAACGCCGTGCGGATTATGCCAGCACAGAAATAAACATAGAAAAAAGTGAAGCGCAACGAAAAGCCGCCCTCAGCCAATACAATCCCCAGGTGAACATGTATCTTACCGGGGGTTGGGCTACAGCTTCACCCAACATGGGATACGATGTCAGCTTCACTCCTATCCTGGGACTAAATGTAAATATCCCTGTCTTTCGGTGGGGAGCGCGTCTCAAAACCAACCGTCAGCAGAAAGCCTATGTCGGCATACAAAAATTACAGCAAAGTTACGTAACGGACCAGATCAGTGAAGAACTATCCGCTGCACTGACCAAACTGACTGAAACCGAACATCAGGTGAAAACAGCGCAAGAGACCATGGAACTGGCAGAAGAGAATCTTGATTTAGCAACCTTTTCCTATAATGAAGGAAAAGCTAGCATGGTGGATGTGCTATCAGCTCAACTTTCTTGGACACAGGCGCAAACCAGCCTGATCAATGCAAATCTGGCAGCTAAAATGGCTGTAGCAGAATACCGTAAGGTGATCAGTGAATAACTAATGCACACCAAGAAATAAATCAAACAACGTAACAAGATCCGGCTACTCCATTCATGGAACAAAGTAGCCGGACTCTTTATTCAAATAGCATGGTTTTACCTGATCGCTATTTTGAGTGTAAACGACGCACCATCAATACAACTGTTCACAATATAGATACCTGTACTCAGATGACTTAAATTTTCCTCTGATTGGTGCCCTGCATAAACCAATTTACCGGTCATATCGTAGACACGGTTTTCAAATTCATCTCCTTCGTTTATTTTTAGCACATTATTATCAAAAGTGATATTGCCGGAAACGACTTTTTGCATACCTGTTAATTTATCGGTATAATAATAAGTATCTGTTTTAGCAAGCCAATCATTTGCACCATTACCGATATAATTAAAAATAAAATCAATTTTATAAGGATCAAGATAACCATCCATAGTAATTAATTCGCTGGTCGGTACATTCCAGTCATATTCAACTTCACTCCCTGAATCGGCAACCCATTCCGTACCGTTCCATTTCCATTTCAGTTTCTCAGTACGGACTCCGTTCTTATATGCGTACGTAAAATGGGAGGTATTTTCCCAGTCTTTATCATCCTGTTCCTCATACCCGGCAACTTTTTGAGAAGTACCGAATGGAATTGAGCCATTACCCTTTCCTTGACGGTAATAAGATTCAATGATACTATCATTTGCATCATACGTGTTTTTCTCTTCAATAGTAGGAGTACGTTTACCATCCTTCCAATCCCATACTGCACTATAAGTTAAATTTCCCCGTTCATCAAAAGCGTACTTTTCTTCATAATTGTCATTCATTTCGGTTCCGTCTAAACTTTGCATTCTATTAAACAACCAGGTACGAAGTCCTTTGGCATTATAGCGTTCAAACTCCTGTTGATTCCATATCTTTTCATTTGTATCACCGATATAAAGATAGGCATTCATCTCACTTTCATAATCGCCATTTTCAAGCCCGTCAGTCCATTCAGTGATCATCTCGCTTTTAAGTACCCATTCCGTACTATCGTTGCAACATTCTTTGTGTTGTTGAAGAATGGCACGACCTAATTCATCATAAGTGATAATAGCATCGTAAGTCACGCATATTCCTCCTAACGGTCCCCATGATTCATATTCTCCTCCCCAATCCTTGCGGTCATCATTCCAAAATTTTCTTCTTTGTGCAGTACATTGTCCGGCTTGATTGAATTCTTGAAAGAATATATCTACAAGTTGCCATTCTTTGGAATCGTCCAACCAACGCCACATGCCTTTATATGACAATTGATCTTTTGCATACCACGTATAATCTTCTTTACTTTCACCGATCCACTCCGCCCCGTTCCACGACATGGATAAAAAGCTTGTCTGCAGGTTTTCCTCATCCCATGTAGCCGCAATTATGAGCAGCTTTCACCCATCCGTTATCTTTCCATAAATAGACCATTTCATCGATTATATTGGCCCTGTCATCATACTTATATTCGCTTTTTTGTACCTTTACCCAATTGCCAACATCATCAAGACTATAAATCACCTGTTCAATTCCCCACTTCTTATCATTATAAATATATTCAAAACGCTGTCCTCCTCCGTATGCTTCTACAGACTGCATTAATACATATCCATCTTCATCCCATTCGAAGTTGTATTCCTCTACAGTAGTCCAAGTCTTTGTCGAAGCATCCCAAAATGAATTAAGCCGTTGGATAACTTTATTCTGACCATTGAAAACGAAGTACTGCCGGGTATAATTAGAACCGTCAGGATTTGTCCCTATAATACTGTCCAAACGTAATTTACCACTTTCTGCCGCTTTACGTGTTTGCACTCTACTCCAATCCAACCACTGACTGGGTTCCTGATGGTCTTCTGCTTCTCTCTTTGCACGTAGACGAGCTTTTTCCGAAGATACAAGTGCTTCGAGCTGCTCTTTAAAAGACACCGGACCTTCGACCGGATGTAATTTGGGTTCTATCGATCCGGAAAGGAATGACAAACCGATGAATTCCTGACCGATCACCGGTAAGCAGAAACATGATACGATAATCAAAAGTAAATTTCTCAGCTTCATATTATTCATTTTTAGAGTTAAACAATCGCTTAATCGATGGGTCAAAACTAAGGATATAGATTAAAACATGCAATCTCATGTTTCATGAATTCCCGAATTCGTAAATATCTCCTCCTATAGTTACTAATAATTCGGAAGAATACGTCACTCTAATTTTGCTTTTCCGCATATTATGCATACATTTGTTAACAAAAAGCAAACACGGCAATGAAAAAGTTATTCTTACTAATCACATTTCTCCAATTTGCAACAACTTATATATGCAGTGAGAACTGGTTCGATCGCGACTCACTGGCTCAAATCCCCATATCCTCACTTTACTCAAGAGCCACTTCCTACCTTCAACATACGCATGTCGATACAGCCATGGGATTCTACATATTGATAGCGAAACGACACTCTCCCAAACTCGAATCGTCGGACAAATACATCTGCGCACAAGCTTGTATTCAATTAGGTGATATCTATTTCAAGAAAGGATATTATACCGAATCATTCGATTCCTTTATAACTGCAACCAAGATCGCTGAAGAAAACGACTTTGAAGACCTGTTCCCACAAATATACAATAATATAGGGAAAATATATTGCTCATGGAACGATCATATGCAGGGAGTGGAATACTATAAGAAAGGTATGAAATATGCAGAAAAGTTGAAGGATGAGAAAAATTATAAATCGCTATTGATCAACATTGTAGGAGTATACAATAGTCTTCACAAGGTAGATGAAGCCAAACTATACTATCGAAAGATGTGCGAACTTGTAAACAGAGATTCCATCATCGATTATTTTTGTTATCTCAATAAAGGGTTGATTCTCCGGGAAGAGAAAAAGACTAACGATGCCATACAAAGTTTGAAACAAACAGCCAATTACGCCATCCAACACCGGTTGAATGCTTCTTTTCTAAGCTCAGCCTATGGTTACTTGGCCGAATTGTATGGTGATTCACAGCGAGATTCTGCGATTTATTATTGGCAGAAGTCAATCGAAAACCCAGAAACCCCGGCTTATATGCAACGTGAATCGCTAAAAAAGTTAAACGAATTATATAAGAAGAAAGGAGACCGGGAGAAAGCCATATTCTATGGTAATCGTTATCTGGTACTTTCCGATTCATTATTTGAAGAAGGTAAAATAAATCGTATCAAAGATGCGCAACTGATGTACGAGACCGAAAAAACTTATCGGAAGATCAATCGACTAAATGCAGAATCCGAGGAAAAAGACATACGAATCAAATTGCAGTCTAAAGTTTTAATAATCGTCTCCGGCAGCTTAGTGTTATTCATAATTATGCTTGTTTTACTCTATCTGCAAAAGCGGAGACTCAATCAAGCTTACCAAGCTCTGTTTGTACGCAACAATGAAATTCTGAAATCAGCAGAAACCAATACCGAACGACGTAAAATCCTTGAAAAAAAGGTTGAAAACCTGAAAGAGGAACTGGCAACCGTTTCTTCCCAATTGCATAACCAACCGGCTACTCCCCCATCCGGCACACTTCCCCCAGCCTTAAATCCAAAAGAGGAATCAGTTGAGAATCCAAAACAATATTCGGTAGATAAACTGACCAAAGAACAAAAAGAAAACATCTTATCAGCAGTCGAGCAAGTGATGACAAATACCGAAATTATTTGTGATTGCGACTTCAACATCGAACGGCTTGCTGATTTGACAGGTTATAATTCGCGATATATCTCACAAGTGATCAATGATACTTATTGCCAGAATTTTCGTTCATTCATCAATGAATATCGAATCCGTGAAGCCCAAAAACGCCTATTGAACATCGAACAGTACGGTAATTACACCATCCAAGCCATTGCACAGAGTGTCGGATATAAATCACATGCCAACTTCATCTTATTATTTAAAAAGCATATCGGAATCACTCCTTCTATATTTCAAAAAATGGCAAAAGAGAAAAAAGGAAACCTCCCGGATGCCTAAAAGCCCCGAACAAATTGTCATTTTGGCAAAAAGTAATTTCCATATGTCATTCAGTGCAATCTTTCGGGCCAAGGACACATATGATTCAAAGAAACGCAATATACAGCAATTAGGATTTTTCAAATTGCAAGTAAAATAAGACAATAAGCGACCCAGCACATCGCTTATCCTCTCGTTTGTTCAAAACGATACATTATTTTCAAAGTTCTCATTTCATTCTATCAAAAAAGACAGCTTCATCCAAAGAGGGCAAATAGAGAAAAAAAGGAGAAAAGATGAAGCCGATAAGATAAAATCAGCCTTAATTTACTGGAAAATATTATAGCATTTGATGGAAATTGTTACTCTATCCGTTGGCTATCCGTATTTCATCTGTTGGGAATGGCTATTCCATCCATTCGTTATAGCTATTTCATCCGTCATTTATAGTGATTTTATCTCCTTTTCATTACTTCTTAACCCTAGAAATGACCTTCGGGAGTAATATTGTGATGAATTTATAAAAGACCTCGGTTAGCAATAGAGAAAAAACAAGAGCATATTGCTATATATATTCAATCGTTACTATAAAAAAGGAAAAACATATTCAACTCCTTATCCATGTCAATTCCAGAACTTAAGAGATGAATGGATACACAAATATTAACAATAGCAAAAATCCAAAATCATTATAGAGTAGAGATAATTATCTGAAAAAAAAGCAGATAAATATTTGCCTTCATCAAAAAGTATATCTACCTTTGAGAAAATTAACAAATAGAGGTATAAGTAAATACTTAAACGTATATTTGATAGATCCAATTCAAGAGCATACTCTTAAATGATATAGTTAGCCGAAGTATAATTAAAAACGTATTTGCAATGAAAAAGCACATTTTATTTTTAGTCACTCTATTTGGCTGTTTAGTCTGTTTCGCACAAATGAAGGTGGATTCCATAAGAACAATTCATTATGAAAGCACCTTCCCCATCAAATAAAATAATGATAATTAAATGAGTTTAATCATCAGAGTCCAAATTATATGTAAAACCTATAAATATGAAAAAGGTACTATTATCAATTCTATGCCTGTTTCCTTTCCTGGGAGCATGGTGCCAATCATCCGAACCTTGGTTCTATGAGGGCAAACAGTGGGCTAAATTAATATGGAAATATGACATTGAAACCGAACTGACAATCACAAACGTAATACAAGGTTCTGTTGAGATCAATGGTCTAACTTATTGGAAAGTTTTTGAATCATGGAAGGAGGATCTTTCGGACTTGACATTTAGTGGATACTATCTTCGGGAGGCTGATAGAAAAGTCTATTGGTATGAACCGGATACGGAAGAGGAATATCTATATATGGATTTTAATCTAAAGAAAGGTGATATATTTAATCATCCAAAATCCGATAGAATGGAATTGTGCATAATAGCAGCGGGAGATACCATTTTGCCGCAAGGAGACGGCATATCCCGGAAGTATATGGATGTCGGTCGTTATTACGGTGATGGCAACGTTGGAGGAGTTGAAGAAGTGTGGATAGAAGGTATTGGATCGCTGAGATTCGGCATAGGGGCATTGTGCGTAGGATGCACAGGTACAAACAGCAAACTCTTATGCTGCCATGATGCGGAAAAGACTCTTTATATGGATGAAGATAACACCTGCTTCCACAAAATTCTGACTAAAAGATTGTTATATGGTGGTAAGAAATGGGCAGTATGGTCGCCATCTGCCACAAACCCATCGGAAGGAACCACGGTCACTTCTATCATAAAAAACAGCAAAATGATTAATGAAACGTACTACTATGAAATCTGGAGTAGCAGGAATGAAGATTTGTCCGACATGAAATTAGCCTATTATATGCGGGAAGGTGCAGGAAACCAATTTTACGTTTATAACGAACATACCAACAAGGAATATCTTTGGTTTGACTTCAACCTGAACGTAGGTGACAAATTCACTTTCTATACAGGAGACTCCAAAAAGGATGCAACAGCAACTGTGGTTGCAATAACCGATACCATCTTGCCGAATGGGGATGACGTAAAGCGGAAATGCTTTCATTTAGAACCTTCTTATTTCGGAACTATGGTAGAAAGTATCGGTAGCTTGTCCTACGGGATTGGCAAGTTCAATCCATATTTTACCAACAATACTGAAAGCAAACTTTTATGTTACCACGCAGAAAATGGTGAATTGGTGTATCAAAGCGAAGAAGGCACTTGCTATAAAACTACCGGAATACAAGTGAACAAATCGGACAATTTATCCGTTAAAGTTCAGTGTCCTGAAAAAGGGAAACTCTCTTTCAATTGGGATAGAACCAATATATTCAACCGACTAAACATCTATTCCGAGGATGGCAGCCTATATCGGATAATAACCGTAACTAA
>OGOG01000637.1_pt1 | contig 38606 bp, 31 predicted proteins | sample 1552581 | NCBI WGS metagenome assembly OGOG01 (sample SAMEA2580152, study PRJEB22360) | human gut metagenome | biome: human gut; feature: human-associated habitat; material: faeces | place: Denmark | collected 2008/2010 | reverse complement strand
CTGACTATTATATTTTTTTAGTAAAATACTATCTAAGTTTTTTGATAAAATAATAATATTTTTATTAATACTTCTTAACATATCTAATAAATCTTTATTAGCATAATTATCTATAATTATAATTTCTTCTTTAGCACTATTTAGTATATCTATTAAGATACTATAAGCATCATATATTTTATCATCATAAATAATAGATGTTTGTTTAGAAAATAGCTTATCAAATGACTCTTCTAATTTTAATATTCTATTTTCATGATTAATTAACATACTATCTTTATTACTACTTGATAAGTACTTTCTCATATAAACAAAAGCATCTATTATCTGCATACTCATTATATCTGCAACTGGTGTTCTTAATATAGTTGCAAGCATAGCAACACCTTGTTCTGTGAATACATATGGCAGTCTTCTCACTTTATTCTTTTGCGGTCCCAAATTGGGACCGCAAATTTTTTGAAATTCTTCACTAGTAATTTGAAACATGTATCGTTCTGGAAACTTATTAATATGTCTTTTTACAGCTTGATTAATAGTTTTTGTACCATTTGAACATTCATACAGTCTAGCAAGGTCAGAATCTAGCATCACCTGCTTACCTCTTATTTCATATATCATATTCTATATTTTTTCTTCTTTTATAATGTCATTCATAGTCTTTATTTTCCTCCTTATACAAAAAGGGTATACCTCTTCTTTTGAAAAGATATACCCGCAGCATGCATGCAGTTTTTCCTGGCTAAAAACTACACACCTTATCGTCTAAATTGTCATATTAACATGCCAAGTAATTAATACAATTATATTGTATCAAACATTTGTTCCTCGTGCAATATCAAATTAATATTGACTAAAAAAATGATACCATACTTTCCTTTAACACTATATCTAATAAAAGATTAATTATAAAAAGATTGTTCAGATTTTCTAATACTAGTTATAACTCTTTATAGTGCACTTCCATTGAATATATAAGGTAAAAATTATTGATGTGTTAAGAAAGCTATAGTTTCCACATGATAAGTATTAGGAAACTCATCCACTAGTTTAATACTTTCTATTTCATATTCACTACTTAATTCTTTTATATCTCTAGCAAAGCTCATTAAATCACAAGATATATAAATAATATTATTACATTTCTTATCAAGTAATAATCTTCTAGCACTATTTGATAATCCACTTCTTGGAGGATCTACTATTATCATATCTATCTCTTTATTATACTTTTCTAAGAAATCCTTGGCATCCATGCAAAAGAACTCGGTATTATCTATATTATTTATTTTCTTATTATAGTTAGCATCAATTATTCCTTCTTTTACTATCTCTACACCATATACTTTTCTAACATAACGTGATACTAGTAAAGAGATAGTACCAGTTCCACAATATAAATCTAGAATAGTATTTATATCTTTACCCTTAACTATATCAATAACCTCTTTATAAATACTTTCTAGTCCCCTAGAATTAACTTGAAAGAAAGCATCACGTCCTACATAAAAATCCAAATCAAATATTTTAGTCTTAATCTTATCAGAACCAAATACTAGCTTTTCATTTAAGTAGCAAGAATCAACTTTATCTTTAAAATAATCTAATCTTTCTATATCACATTTTCCAGTAAATGCTATCATACTATTATTATCAAAAGATCTAATCATAACCTCTTTTAATTCTTTATTAGTTTTAATAAACTCTTTAATAGTTAAATATATTTTATTTATATTACTATTTACCAAGTAACACTTATCTATATCAAGTAGTTTATTGCTCCCCTCTTCATAATAACCTATTTTATCTCCTTCTATATGAAATACTACTTTATTACGATAATACTTATCTACACTATCTATTATAGATATTTTATCTAAATTAATACCAGCATATCTATTTAAGATATTTAAAGCTTTATCTTTCTTAAACTCTAACTGTTCACTATAATCAAGTTGTTCTAGATGACATCCTCCACAAGAGTAATAATAAGGACAAAAGATACTAGGATAACTCTTAGGGCCTTTAACCTTTCCAATAGAATACTTCTTCTTATCTTTAATAATATCTATATCTACACTATCTCCTACTCTTACCCCTTTAACAAAAGTAATCTTACCATCTATATGAGTAATTCCTCTACCAAAATGATCGTATGACGTAATAACACATTTCATAATTAACAACACCTCAACTGTAACTACTATACCATAAATACTATCAGTTTTGTGAAATATTAATTATATTTATGTTTAAGATAGTTAGCAAGCAAAAAAGTCACAAACATGTAAAGCTATATTTTTTAGTCTTTAAATATTTATGACTTTTCATATTAATATTTATTTTTATACTACACTATATTATTCAATAATATAAGGATTATCTTTTTCTCCTGTTCCACTAGACACCTTAATTGCCGAGTTTAGATGAACAACTGGCCGCATGCTGTAGTTGTTGTCGGAGACACTACTGTCGTAGACATATCCATCATCAATGACAAGGAAGACACTGTAAGAATTATCCTGGATGGGCGTTATTGTCCACTGCAATATGCTTGAGTTATACATCCAATCGTTATTTTTACAATCACTTACTGTATCTCTATTCCAATTATATAGTTCTTTTGCTAAGCAACTAGCTCTATTTGTTGTTGTTCCTCCACTTGTGGCATATCCATAATCACTTGGATACATTAATCCTACTTTTCCTGTCCATGATGTACTTCTTCCACTATATACTCCTATTCCTCTTTCATATTTATAAAAGTGAGAAGCTAGTCCGTTTGATGAGCTATCATAATTTGCTGTTCCTCCTAGGTACCACTTAGCATTTCCTATCATTGCTCTGGCTTTCTCAGTTAATCCTGTTGTTGTAAAATCACATGTTGTAGTTGAATAATTTAGTCCTTCATAACAGTTTCCTGCTCCTCTATTCCAATATAAGCTTCCTCCTGCTGTTTCACTTTCATGTCCTGGGTTTAATAAATAATTTAGTCTTGCATCTGTCCATTCATTCTTCCCATAATCATTTTCTGCTCCTGTTGTTTTATTTTTATTATCCCATGAATAATCTCCTATTGATTCATTTCTAATTATCTTTAGTCTTTTTTCTACCTTTCCTGTTCCATCATCTGTATCAAAGACTCCTATTATTCGCCATAACTCATCATTGAATCTTACATAGTTATTAGGGTCTGCTCCTATATAGCGATAATCTGTTAGTGCTGTTGTTTGCTCTGTAGCATCATGCGTGAATGTCCACATCTCTTTCTTTTGAGCATCTGTTGCACTATTATAATCTAGACTTTCAGCATTTGCTTTTGCTATTAATGTTTCTGTTGCAGTTGGCATACCTTCTTGATTAGCATCTACTACTATTTTTCCATGATAATGTTTTCCTAAAGCTTCATTAGTAGCATCTTCTTTTATCCATAGTTTTAAAGTAAAAGTCTTAGACTCTCCTGCTTTTAAACTTCCAGATATTATTGTTGAATCTATTGAGTCACTTAATAATTTTATATTAGTACCTTCTATATTATATTTTATAAAACCTTTATCCAGCTGTTTATAACTACAATTATCTTGGGTAATCATATCTTTATCATCTTGAAGTGATACAGTATACTCTGCGGTTAGACTTCCCGTATTAGTAATTGTAAATGTATTACCAGTTTGAGCAAGTCCATCACTATCTGATGTTGGTAAAGCTCCATTTAATCCGATAGTAGATGATGAGTCAGCATCAAAGCTGATATTTAAAGTTCCTGATTTAACCACATTATATTCAGCAGACTTTGATGATACTGTAAACATGGCAAATGTGCTACCAATTGATAATAAAGTTACTCCAAAGATAGATAGTAAGGTAAGCATCAATTGTCTTTTTCCCATTTTAGTAAGTGCTATTTCCCGATAATCATTATTTCTTACTCTAGCTTGCTCTTTAAATTCTTTTCTCTTTTTTCTATATTTGAATTCTGCCAATTTTATCACCTATCTTTTTAATCTAGTTAAAGTATAGCAAATTTTTTTAATTTATACTAGTACTTTTTAAAAGAAAAAACAGTCATTTATTTAGACTGCTTCATCTCTTTCATTGCTTCTTTTCGTGAGAAACTTTGTTTTCCTCTCTTATCTAGTCCTAAAGCTTTTACTAAAATAGTATCTCCAACACTTACCACATCTTCACACTTATTGACACGTACTGTATCTAATTGTGAGATGTGAACAAATCCTTCACAGCCTGGCCATAATTCAATGACACAACCAAATTCTTCGACCTTTAGTACTTTAACAGAGTAAATCTTTCCTTGTTCAACTTCGCGAGCAACATTTACAATCATCTCTTTAGTTTTATCAATAACATCTTTATCGGTATGATAAATAATTACTCTACCATCATCTTCTAAATCTACTTTAACTGCTCCAATACTATTTACATCATTAACATTACTTGCTTCACAAATAATCTTCGTAATCATTTCTCCACCCTTACCGATAACGTCTCTTATCTTATTAGGTGAGATATAAAATACCTCTGTCTTAGGTGCATATTTAGAAACTTCTTTTCTTGGTTCTTTAATAGTATCTGTTATAACACCTAGAATTTGATGTCTTGCTTTTTTAGCTTGAGCTAGAGCTTGTTTTAAAATATCTTTAGTAACACCTTTAATCTTGATATCCATTTGTAAAGCACAAATACCTTCTTCGGTTCCTGCTACTTTAAAGTCCATATCACCTAAATGGTCTTCCATACCAGCAATATCTGTTAAAATAATATAATCATCATCATGAGTGATTAATCCCATAGCAATACCAGCAACTGGTGCTTTAATAGGAACACCTGCTGTCATTAAACTCATGCATCCTGCACAAATAGATGCTTGTGAACTACTTCCATTACTTTCTAATATTTCGGATACTACTCTTATTGTATAAGGGAATTCTTCTTCACTAGGAATAACTTGTAATAATGCTCGCTCACCTAGTGCTCCATGACCAATCTCACGTCTACCTGGTGCTCCATATCTTCCAGTCTCTCCTACTGAAAACTGTGGAAAGTTATAGTGTAACATAAATCTTTTTTCATCTTCTAAAGATAAGCCATCTAAGATTTGATGTTCTCCTAAAGCTCCTAGAGTAGTTACTGATAAACTTTGGGTTTCTCCTCTAGTAAACAATGCAGACCCATGTGTTCTTGGTAATAAATCAATAGATGCACTAAGCGGTCTTATTTCATCAAAACCTCTTCCATCACTTCTTAACTTTTCTTTAACTATTATCTTTCTAAATAAGTTATATTCTGTATCACTAATTATTTTACTTACTTTATATAATAAGATATCTAAGTCTTCTGCTTCTTTATTTTCTTCCTTATATTTAGTTAAAATATTCTCTTTAATCTCATCTAATCTTTGATATCTTTCTTGTTTAGCTTTTATTCTTAAAGCTTCATCTATATCTTTAGAACAAAGACTTTCTACTTCACTTCTTAACTCATCTTCTATTTCTATTTTTTCATATTCCATTTCTTTAATATCATAATTACTTAAAATATCCAATTGAAATTTACAAAGTTTCTTTATCTCTTCATGAGCTAACATTAAAGCATCTAGCATAGTATCTTCATCCAACTCTTTACTACCAGCTTCTACCATTGTAATAGCATCAATTGTACCAGCTACTGTAAGGTCTAATTTGCTATTTGCTAATTCTTCTTGGGTTGGATTAACTACAAACTGATCATTTATATAACCAATCTTTACTCCTGCTACTGGTCCTAAAAAAGGAGCTCCTGTTAACATAGTAGCAAGACTTGATCCAAACATAGCAGCAAGTTCTGGTGAACAATCTTGATCTACTGATAACACTGTATTAATGATTTGTACTTCATGTTTAAAATCTTCCTTAAATAAAGGACGTATTGGTCTATCAATCATTCTAGCAGCAAGAGTTGCCGCATCTGTTGGTCTTCCTTCTCTTTTAATAAAGCCCCCAGGAATCTTTCCTACTGAATAAAGTTTTTCTTGATAGTTAACTGTTAATGGAAAAAAGTCACTTAATAAGTTAGCTGTTTTTCCTACTACTACTGCCGTAAGTATTACTGTATCATTATAACGAACTAAAACAGAACCAGTCGCTTGTTTGGCAAGTTCTCCTTGTTCTACTACAATTTTTCTACCATGAAAATCAAGTTCAAATACTTTTTTCATACATACCTCTTTTCTATCTATAGAAAAAGAAACACTAGTATTTAGTGTTACTTTCTAAGTCCTAATTTTTTAACAACTTCACGATACTTTGCTACATCAGTCTTAGCTAAATACTTAAGTAGACTACGACGTTGTCCAACTTTCATTAAAAGACCACGATTTGAATGATAATCATGTTTATGTTCTTTTAAATGAGCTGTTAACTTTTCTATTTCTTTTGTTAAAATAGCGATTTGTACTTCAGTTGAACCAGTATCTTTTTCATCTCTTGCAAATTCTTTGATGATTTGTTGTTTTTCAATCTTTGTTAAAGCCATTACTAACACTTCCTTTCTTTAATAAATCCACCATATTCTAATAAAAAGTAGTAGGAAGAACTGCTTAATACGAGAACAGGTAACTGTACATACTATACTATAGAAATAGCTTTTTGTCAAAAGAATATTGCCATTTACCTAAAAAAACGGTTACTATTCACAGCTGAATAGTAACAAAAAATATGCACTTTTGGTGTTTTCGGTCGTGGATAAGTTCATAATTTTAAGTTAATTTATAACTTTTTAAAGAAATTTACAAAAAACACTTGTAAAAACTTAGAAAGTCACTACCCTTTCCTCCTACAATTCTATTTCCCCAGTTAAAAACTCTAAGGCTGGTATTTGTCTTATTCCTTCATGATCGACTTTATCATAATCAAGAGTTATTAAATATTTTGGATAGTTATCTTTAATTTTAGTAAGAACATTAAGTTCTCTTTCTAAAGTTTTTTCATCTCTAACCGATAAAGCTACCTGAATATATTTTAGTCCACCATTATTTTTTAGAACAAAGTCAACTTCTAAATTATCATATTTACCTATATATATTTGATATCCTTTTCTCTTTAGTTCTAAAAAGATAACATTTTCTAAAATAGGACCTAAATCTTTTATACCACCTAATAGATAATTTCTAAGTCCTAAATCACAAACATAATACTTATCACCTGTTTTTAGGTACTCTTTTCCTCTTATATCATATCTAGATACTTTATATATTAAATAACTATCTAAAAGATAAGATAAGTAACTTTCGATAGTATTAACTGAATTTTTTCTATTATTAGAATTTAGTGTAGCACTTATTTTATTAGTTGATACTATCTGACCTATGTTATCAAAAAGAAATTTAACTATACTTTCTAATATTAATGTATCTTTAACATTATTTCTAGAAACAACATCTTTTAGAAGAATCGTATTATATATTCCATCTAAATAGTTATTTATAAGTTCACGATTATTATCTAAGTTTAACAAATATGGAAAACCACCATTTTCTATGTAAGTATTATACTTTTTTAGTTCATTTTCTCTTCCATAATATTCTAAATATTCACTAAATGATAAGGGTAACATATGTATTTGCATATATCTTCCTGTTAGATAAGTGGCAAGTTCTCCCGATAACATATAAGAATTAGAACCAGTTATATATAAATCAATATTCTTATTAAGAAACAATCCATCAACTGCCTTTTCAAAATGTTCTAATATTTGTATCTCATCTAAGAAAACATAATACATCTTTTTAGAATCTACTCTATCGTTTATGTAATTATATAATTCTTTCCAATCAGAAAATTTCATATCACTAGGATTTTCAAAATTTAAACTTATTATTTGTTCATAACTAACACCTGTTTCATGCAAATAATTCTTATATAATTCAAATAGAGTTGATTTACCACATCTTCTAATTCCTGTAACAACTTTAATTATATTTTTATCTTTTAGTTTAATTAAAAAGTCTAGATATTCTTTTCTATTTATTAATTTTTCCATAGTTTGTCTCCTCTAAATAGAGTATACTTTCAAAACTATATTATGTCAAGTTTTTTCAATTGAATGAAAAAACTTTTGCTTTTTATATACTTTTTTCAAAACAAAAAGCACCTAAGTGCTTATTTAACTACCCAGAAAGTAGGCATATCTCTTAATCCATTAGTACCAGCTGCTACTGGATGATTTATAATCTTATTGTTAATAACTAATTCTGATGAACTACCTCCATCCATATTAGCAGCATTTACAGCTCCATAGTTTTCCATAATCTCGGTTAAATCACCCATATCTGCTCCAATACTAGTAGCAAGACGACCATTAATTACTAGGAATAGAACAATTCCATCGCTTCTTTGACCAATAGCAGTACGAGGAGCTATTCCCCAGCCACCATTTCCTTTAACGAAACTACTCTTACCATTAACAATTAGAAATGGTCCAAATTCAACTGCATCACGAATACCCATACTAACAGCTTGTTCCTTAGTGAATTTACCAAGTACTAGTTTATTTTCTTTATTAAAGCCAACGAAACCACCACTCATATTAGCATCATCAAAGTCACTTACTACTACTCCATTAGAAATAACTGTACCATGTGGTTGAGCTCCATTACTATTCCAATCAGGATCATAAAATCCCCCAGCATTCATAGCAATAATAGCATTTTCTCTTTTTGCAACTGTTGTAATAGCTTCTCCTCTTTTACCTAAATACTTAGTTGTTGCAATAGATACTCTAGATGGGTCATAAACTGCTACTAAATATCCTTGATAAGATGTCCCTTTAATATCAATTACTTTATATAAAGCACCATCCTCATGTTCTAGTATTTCTTTTTCATATTCATTTTTATAAATAGTTTGATTCTTATTATAATCACTAATATTAACTAAATCAGGATTAGTAGTATCATTAACTTCTACCATATGGTTTTTAGATAAGACTTTATTAATCACATCATCATTATAAAACCAAGTAGCTAAATACTGATGGGTCATGGTAGTCATCGCTGAAGTTATCCAAAAGTCACGAAAGAAATTAAATGGTCCATAGAAAAGAAATAAACCTAAACTACTACCTATAATTATTAAACTACTAAGAATAGTTTTAATCTTTCCCTTTTTAGGCTTCTTATTCTTCTTATCAAGTTCTTTTCTAAGATTTGGCATTACTACTGTTTTCTCTAAATCTTCCATAACTCACCTTTAATTCTTTCCTAGATATTTTCTATCACCATCAACATCTATATAATCAATAGTTAATTTAACTTCTTCTATCTTAGTATCATTTTCTTCTAAGATATCATTATAATCTTTAATATTTTCATTATATTTCTTAATATCACTAACATAAGAATTTATTGCTTTCTCATAACCAATTACAAAAGCTTCACATTTATTATTAACAGATACATCAGGATATAAAACATCAACACATTTATCTTTCAATTCTTTATAATCATCTTCTAGTGGTTCAATAGTCTTAGTATAATTACTAATTATTTCTTTATACTTAGTATCATTATTCTTTAAGTCTTCATAATACATATCTTTCATTACTACTTGATAAAAGTTATCCCGTTCCTTATTAAAAGAATCTATATGTGTTTTAAAATTATTATAGCTTGTTATAACACTATCTATCTTCTTTTTAGATTCTATCTGATCATTTTTATAACCTATTACAAAATAGATAATTACAATAATAACTAGTAGTATAAAAAGTATTCCTAATCCCCATAATACTTTTTTCTTAGAACTTTTCTTCTCCATTATATTTGTCTCCAATTCTTTTCCTTATTTTTTTCTTGTTCTTAACTTTTCTATTACCACTTAATAATCCTAGTAAGATAAGAAGAAGTAATAAAACTAATCCTAGTAGTCCAAGAATAAGATATTTATCATTACTATTACTACTTTTGACTTCTACCTTATTATATCGTTGAATAGTTTTTTCTACCTCATCATAATTATATAAACTTTTTTTACCAGTTTCAACATTTTCTCCATAAATTAAGAAAAATGAATCACTCTTATTTAGTTTATAGGCTTGATACTCATTATTATCTATTTTTAATTTATAAGGTTTGTATCCTTTCGGTATTTTTTTAGTATCAAGGATATGGATAGAGATATTACCACTAGTTAGTTGTTTATATAGTTTATAGTTATTATTTTTATATTCATAGAAATTAATATTTCCCTTACTATCTTTTAGAGCGACTATTGTTAGTTTCAAGACTTTATTTTGATAGGCTAAAACGTCTTTATCATTTATTTTTACAGTAGTCTTTTCAAAGTGATTAGGTACTTTTCCTGTTAATTCTTCTTCTTTTTGAATAAGAGTCATTTCTTTTTTATCTACTTTAACATTAATAGGGTCTAATTCTTTTACCGTTACAGTTAAGTGATATGTCTTAGTAGAACCATTTTCAGCGGTTACTACAATATCAAAGGAATTAGCTCCTTCATGGACTTCTTTTTCTCCTAGACCAGTAATACTACTTTTACTATCTTCCCTACTACCTTCAATTGTTATTTTCTCAACATCATGTTCTACTTCTAAAGTATAGTTAAGTTCATTTTTATTGAAACTTGGTGATATTTGATAATCTTTTACACCAAGACTTGCTAGATTATTATTCTTACTATAGTTTGCTACAATTGTCTCTCTTTTAATACATTTAATAGTAGTAGAGTCTTTGGGAGCTGATCTTGTCGCTTCATCATAGGAAACAAAGTTAGAAGAAGCGATTCCTACATTGGCACTGCCTTCTTTTTTTACCGTAAACTTATAAGAATAAGTCTTTCTAGTCTGTCCTGGGCTTTGAACATAATCAACTACATGAGTCTCACCACTAGTAAGAGTTAATATACTACTGTCATAGGAAACATTAAACTCCCAAGCTCCAAGACCTGATGGCTCATTAACTGTTACATTAACTGTTACATTTCCCCCAACTACTCCTTCACTAGTAGTACCTGCTACACTAATACTAGCAGCAAAGACATTATCTATACCACAAAAAAAGAAAAAGGAAAGAAGGAAGAAGATAAATATTTTCTTTTTAGTCATTTAAATCATCTCATTTCTGTTCTATTTTACTATATCCTAATAAACTTTTTTGAATTCTTAAAAGGTCTACTACGGTAATTAAACCATCTCTATCAACATCACTAGCGATTAGTTCAGCATCACTTAAGTTATTATTACCTAGTAAGTACTTTTGACATCTTAATAAATCTATAATACTAGTATTACCATCTCCATTATTATCTCCATAGATAACTACTTTATATTCTTTAGTATCTTTAGAATTAGAAATTGTAACTACATCTCCTGTTGCTAAAGCATCATTTTTATTATTACCATATTTATCTTTTAGACTAGTTACAGTTAATCCAGTATAAATAGTTTTAAGTTTATTTTCTAGATTAGTTTTGGAAGTGTTAACTTCTATTCCTGATAGGTAATTATTAGTTAAGTGATAACCACTAGCTACAATTGCTTCGTTTATAGCAATAACAGAAACTTCTGGAATTTCCTCTTTCTTATCATCATCAGTCTTTGGGGTTTCACTAACTCCTGGCATATTTTCATAAACTGGTATTAAAAATTCATAAGTTTTATCTAATAAGTCATTATTCTTATAGCCTTTATACATGGTTAAAGCTTCACTAGCAGGAGCTTTTATATTAGACATATATTGATGGGTATAAGTTGAGTTTAAAGCATTAGGACTTACATTGAATTTTTGAAGATATAGAGTATGTTGGTTAGCACTTATATAACCATTAACTATATATAATGCTCCCCCAATAATAGCTTTTTCTTTACTATCCCATGGTCGCATATAACTAGTTACACTAGCATCATATCCCCCATTTGCCCAGATTAGTCCTCTAATTACTGGACTTTGATAACTTCCATATGCTCCAATATTATAGAAATTATATATACCACTATAAGATGTATCTGTTCCACAGTTATTTAAGATAGTCCAGTTATCACTATTACGATAACGATTTATACATTCTCTATCTTTTGCAAAAGTAAATTTTGCTCCATCTATACCAGTTGAACCACTAGCTCCTTTTTCTTGTCTTACTCTACTAGCAAGATAGGTAGGACTTGCTCCTGACTTTTCAGCCGCCTTCATGAAATAGTTTAAATATTCATCACTATCCATAAACGTATTAGAAATTATACTCTTAACGGTATCAGTTGTTTGAATAGCTTTATTATATTGTAAGTTTTCAAACATAAAGATTCCTTCATCCGTTAAAAAGTTTCTAGGATCCATATAATATCCTACAGCACTACTGCTTGCTTGATACCAGCCTTTTTCTTTAACTGATTCAATAAAGTTACCATTATCATCTTTTTTTCTTAGTGATTCATCACTTCCATTTACTAATGATATCTCACCAATTGTTTCATTTCTTATCGCCTCATTATAATCTAAATTAGTCTTAAGAGCATTAAAAATCCAGTTAGGATGCTTTTCATGTAGGTTTTTAAGGGCTGATAAATAACTTTCATTAAACCCCTTTGCTAGCATCTCTTTTTCAAAGTCAGCTTCTAAGTTAACATCACTTTCTTCTATTACTGCTTGATCACTTGAACAAATATAACCAGTTACATCCTGATAAGTTACCTTATACCAAGGTGATCTGCAACCATAACCACTCTTATTAGTTTTTTCAACTACTACTACTTTACTAAGAGTTGGTAAGACTCCTTCATCACCAATAGATGTAATTCTTGAGCCAGCTGGACTATCTTTAAAAGCTTTTGGAGTATTTAAAACGATATATTCTTTGGCATATACATTAGGCATCATAAAAAATATAGCTAAAGTAATAAGACCAAACAAAGTTTTCTTTGGCATAAAACCACCTCCCCTAGTATCTAAATTATATCATCAAATCGACAATATTTGTCTTATTTAGACTTAATTAATTAATACTTTACACTAGACTTTACTGTTATTTAACTAGGAAGATTGAAAGATATAAAAAAATCAGCTATAATGATAAGGTATAAGTGGAGGAAAAGTTTATGGAAAAAGATGAGAAAAAAGAAAAAAAGAAAAAAAAGAAAAAGTATCGTCTATGGTTATTTATCCTTACTTTAATTACGATACTTGCAAACTTCTTTGCTATTTATGAAATACTTTTATTAGGACCAGTAGAAGAAGTTATTAGATATGTGATTATTGGAGTATTTCTACTGATTGATTTAGTATTTTTCTTAAAGATGAAAAAGAAGAGGAAGAAGAAGGAAAATAAAGCTAAACTACTTACTTTCTTCTTGATACTTTATTTACTATTAAGTCTATTTATCGGGATAGTTATAATGTATTTATATGGTAAGTTAGAAAATGTTAATAAAACTTATGTTACTTATTCTAGTAGTTTAATTACTATGTCTAATAATAGTATGAATAAGATTGATGATGTTAAGGATGCTAAGATTGGTTTACTTAATGACAAAACATCTCCTGATGGTTATCTTATTCCAAGAATAATTATTAAAGAAAATAAATTAGATGATGATAATAAGATTAAGAAGTATGATGACTATAATGCTATGATTGCTGATTTATATGATGGTACAATTGATGCGATGTTTATTACTACTAACTACCCTAGTTTATTTCAAAGTATTGAAACTTATCAAAATATAGCAACAGATACTAAGATTATTTATACGAAAGAGAAAAAGATGCTAAAAAGTTCTACTAGTAAAAGAGAAAACGCTTCTACTGGTAAAAGTATAAGTGAACCATTCACTATATTGTTAATGGGTGTTGACTCTACTGATGAAGGATTATCTAAAAACACAGTAGCTAATGGGGACTCATTAATCTTAATTACTTTTAATCCTAAGACTTTAAATGCGACAATGCTTTCTATTCCAAGAGATAGTTATGTACCAATTGCTTGTTGGAGTGGTACCCCTGAAAATAAGATTACTCATGCTGCTGCTTATGGAACTGATTGTATGATGAGTACTATTGAAAATTATTTTGATGTTAAGATTGATTATTATGCAAAGATTAATTTCCGTGGACTAGTCTCTCTTGTTAATACTTTAGGAGGTATTGATGTTGAAGTACCGCAAAACTTATGTACTGATGATTCTAATCGTGAAGGTTATGTTTGTATTAAAGAAGGTATGCAACATCTAAATGGTGAACAAGCCCTAGTTCTTGCCCGAAACAGAAAACAACTTGCTAATGGAGATTTAGACCGTGGTCTTAATCAACAGATTGTTATTCAAGGTATTATTAATAAGGTTAAAGATATGTCTAGTGTTAGTCAAGTTATGGGAGTTTTAGATACTATTTCTAATAACTTGGATACAAACTTTACTACTAAACAAATATTATCTTTCTATGATATTGCTAAAGATATAACTACTAATGCTTTACAAAAAGATGATGCTGATTTAATTAATATTGAACAATTATTCTTAGCAGGCTCTGGACAAATGATTTATGATGAGCGAAGCAGATTAGTTCTATGGGACTATATTCCTAATAAGGAAAGCAGAAAAGATATTATTAATGCTATGAAGGTTAATCTTGGTAAGAAAAATCCTACTATGATTAAAGAGTTCTCCTTCTCTATCAATACTCCTTATGAAAAAACAGTTACTGGTACAGGACCATATAAAACAGCATTTACTTATACTCTCCTTCCTAATTTTATTGGAGATAGTCAATCTGCCGCTCAGGCTTGGGCTTCAAGAAATGGTGTTAAAGTAACATTCAAAGGAACATCAGGACATGTTATTGCACAAAGTTATCCTGCTAATAAAAGAGCTGACTTAGTAAGTGGTTCTGTAGTTCTTACCTTATCAGGTGGTTCTAGTTCTACTACTAGTAACTCTTCTACTACAACAGATAATAAAAATACTACTAAAGATAAAGATACAACCACTAAGAATAATCCTAATAATAATGATTCCAATAAAGTTGAGACTGATGAAGATAAAACTGGTGAAATCAGTGGTGATAAAGATAACATAAATTCTGGAGATAGCAGTACTGGTAATGGTGGTGGAGAAACTCCTCCTGAAAAAGATAAAGTTCCATCTGAATAAAATTTATTAAAAAATCCTTTATGGATTTTTTATTTTGTGGTATAATATATCTCAAAAAAAAGAGGTGGTTATATGATAAAAACTGATATTATTAAAGCTCAAGAAATAGTTAGTAATAGTAAATCAAATTTAGTTTCTAATACTCCTTATCATGAGAATTCATTTATTTATAGAACTACTAATGAACAGATTAACAAGTATCAAGATTTTCTAAAGAATAGAGAAAATACTTTATCTATCATCGCATCAGGTAATCAAATACTAAATACTATTTATGAGGGGACTAAAAATATAACTGGTTTTGATATAAGTACTTTCCCCAAATACTATTTAGAATTACAAATTGCCGCTTTAAACACCTTTGGATTAAAAGATTATATAAACTTTATCTATGGAGATATTGATGATGAAGAGTTTGATGATATGTATTATACTATCAATCCTATATTAGAAAAGGAAAGTAGAGAGTTTTGGGACGGATTACTTAATTTCTTTGATTTCAGTGAAATAACTGCTTCTACCCTATTTTCTAATGAAATTGTCTCTCCTAGAAATATTACTAAAAAAAATATATACTTGCAAAATGAAGAAAATTATCAAAGATTAAAGAATAATATACAGCAAGTTAATCTAGAATATATAACTGGGGATATTTTTTCATTAGCTAAAAAATTAGATACCAAATATGATTTTATAAATTTGTCTTCAATTATATATTATAATGATTTAAATAAATACAAGGAAATGTTAGAAACTCTTCCTTTAATGGATAATGGCGAAGCTCTAACTTATCTTTATAAGATTAAACCTTTTAGTCAAAAACAAGATTTTTTTCCTAATTGTGATTTTCATAGTTTTGACAATGATTCTGGTGTAATGATATACACAAAAAAGAGTAAATAATTAATAATTGTTATTTACTCTTTTCTATTATTCATAATTATCAGCTTTTACTTCCATAAAACTTTGTTTATGATTACATACTGGACATACATCTAAAGCATCTTTTCCAATATAGACATGACCACAATTACGGCAAATCCATAACTTATCGCCATCCTTATGGAATACTTTATTATCTTTAACATTCTTTAGTAATGTTAAGTATCTTTTTTCATGTTCAGCTTCTATTTTACCAACGCTTTCAAATAGATATGCAATTCTATCAAATCCTTCTTCACGAGCAGTATTAGCAAATTCTTTATACATTTCTGTCCATTCATAGTTTTCACCAGCAGCTGCATCTTCTAGATTTGTAATAGTTGAAGGAATTTCTCCTCCATGTAATTGTTTAAACCAAAGTTTGGCATGTTCTTTTTCATTATTAGCAGTTTCTTCAAAGATAGCTGCTATTTGTTCATAACCATCTTTTCTAGCTTTTGATGCATAATAAGTATATTTGTTTCTTGCTTGACTTTCTCCTGCAAAAGCAGTCATTAGATTTTGTTCTGTTTTACTTCCTTTTAGTTCCATTATTATTCCTCCCTTTTAATGATTATCTTCTAAACAGTTGGAACATACTCCATATCCAATAAAATCAAAAGTATTAACTTTTCTATTAGAGAACAATTGCTTTATCATTTCCTGTTCATTATTATCATAAAATATATCCTCTATTTTCCCACACTTCATACACTGAAAATGGTAATGATCTTTAGCAATATCATATCTAAGTTGATGATCAAGGGAAGCTATTGTTAATACTTCACCAGTAAGGCTTAATTTATTAATTACTCTATAAACAGTAGCTTGTCCAATGCTAGCATCTTCTTCTTTTACTAATTTAGTAAGTTCTTGTAAAGTAGGATGGGAATGACAATTGTCTAATACTTCATAAATTTTCTTTTTTTGTTTTGTATTACGTTCCATCATATCTCCTTATTGATAATCATTATCAATTATATAATAACATATTTCACTTAAAAGTCAAGAAAAAAACTATCTTTTATATCTTCTCTTTTACTTTTTTATAAGAGTTTTAGTACTTTTTTTAGTCTTCTCTAATCTTTTTCGCATTCCTGGTAAAATACTACCATAAAGCAATTTTTTATAATTAGAAGGAATATCAGAATTTAAATCTGGTTTTTGAAAATTTTCTCCATATTTAGCATGCAATATTTCTTGATGTCTCAAAGGAATTTCGGTAAGTACTTTAGTAATATCATCACTATCATAATCATCAAAATATGAATATAAATTATCAGTACTTTTCATTGTTCTTCTTTTCTTTTTATCAGACTTTCTTCTAGTCTCTTGATTGTTGATAAGTTTTACCTTAGCTTGTTCTGGATTATCTAGATAATCAATCAACTTAAAAGCATAATCAGATTTTCTTATTTTTTCTAAAATTCTATTTTGATTTTTTCTTATAGCTTCAATACTAACTCCCATGATAGAAGCAACTTCTGCTAAAGTATACTCATTATTATCTAAAAAGCCAAATCTAAGTTTTAAAATCATAATTTCACGTTCGTTTAACTTGCATTCTCTAAATAAATTCTCTATTAATAATTTTCTTTCCGTATCTAAAAATATGCTTTCCATATCTTTATCTTTATCTTCTATTAAATCTTCTAAATTAGTACAAATATCCTCTGACACGGGTGTATTTAAACTTGCTATATCTTCATCATATTGAATTAAACGATCAACTTCAACTACACTAATATTAAGTTTAGCAGCCAACTCTTCTATAGTAGGATTTCTTTTTAACGTAGCTATTAATTCTTTATTTGCTTTATAGTAGTCGCTAATTTGTTCACATAAATGAACAGGTAATCTTATTGTCTTTCCTTGAAACTTTATGCTTCTGGAAACTTCTTTTCTAATCCACCAAGTAGCATAAGTTGAGAACTTATTATTTTTAGTTACATCAAATCTTTCTACTGCTTCAATTAAACCAATATTTCCCTCTTGAATAAGATCTAAAAATTCAAGTCCAAGTCCTTTATATCTTTTAGCAATACTTACTACTAATCTCAAATTACTTTCAATAATTATCTTTTTAGCTTCTAAATCGCCATGATTCATTCTTATAAACAAACTTTTTTCTTCTTCTTTGGTTAAAATTGGTTTATCCAAGCTTCTAAAATAAAGTCCTAAATCACTTAGTCTATGTTCATCACCATCATATTGATAGATTTTTGTATTTGTTTGTTCTTTCATTTATTCCCCCCCTTTAACAGCTTTCATATTATAGCACATTTTAATAATATTTGCAAAAGAAAATAAATTTATTAGTAAGCACAAAAAAGATTATCACTAATTTTTTTGTGATAACCTATAATATAGTTATTAATATACCTCTTCCAAATATTTTTTAAATTTTTCTAATTTCTCTTGTTTTGCCTTAGGCACTTTATTATTTAACAAAACCCTATTTATATTACTTAATTCATTTCTATAGTATTTTTTTATAATTTCCTTATTCTTAGTCATTAAGATAGGTCCCAAGTATAATTCTTTATCAGAATAGGTTTTATTTCCCTTAGAAAAGACTAGGATATGATATAATTTATTACTTTCTTCTACTAATTCTTCATCTTTTAGATAGTATCCTAGCTTATTAATAGTCTCTCTTACTTCTTTGATAAAGTTATTTGGGGATAAGATGATAGTTTTAATATTGGTAAGTTTATTCTTATTTTCCAAAAACATTTTATTTATAGTTAAACCACCCATACCAGTTACAGTAATAGTATCGATTTTATCATTAAGAGAATTAAGCCCTTCAGCTTTAATTAATTCTATTTTATCGGCTAAGTTATAGTAATTTACATTTTCTCTTGCTTGATTTAGGGGACCAATCTTATTATCAGAAGCATAAACAAAAGGAAAGTTTTTCTCTTTTAATAAATAGATGGATAACTTTGCATGATCACATCCAATATCAAGAGGTACGCTTCCCTTATCAACATAATCTCCAACTAGTTTTAAACGATTATTTATTTTCATTAGTCTGTTAAGAAATCCTTTAACTTACGTGATCTTGATGGATGTCTTAGTTTTCTTAAAGCTTTTGCTTCTATTTGTCTAATTCTCTCTCTGGTAACTCCAAAGATTTGTCCTACTTCTTCAAGGGTTCTACATTGTCCATCATCAAGTCCAAAACGAAGTCTTAATACTTTTTCTTCACGATCAGTTAATGTTAATAAAACACCTGCTAATTCTTCTTTTAGTAATTCTTCAGTAGCATACTCTTCAGGACTAACTGTTCTCTCATCTCTTATAAAGTCTCCTAAATGAGAATCATCTTCTTCACCGATTGGTGTTTCAAGTGATACGGGATCTTGACTAATTTTATATACTTCTCTTACTTTATCAACAGAAATTCCTAATTTCTTAGCTATCTCTTCATCAGTTGGTTCTCTATTTAAGTCTTGTGTTAATTGTCGTTGAACACGAGCTAATTTATTGATAGTTTCAACCATATGAACAGGAACACGAATAGTTCTTGCTTGATCAGCTAAAGCTCTAGTAATAGCTTGTCTAATCCACCAAGTTGCATAAGTTGAAAATTTATATCCTTTTTCTGGATCAAATTTATCAACGGCTTTCATAAGACCAATATTTCCTTCTTGGATAAGATCAAGGAAAAGCATACCTCTTCCTACATAACGCTTAGCAATAGAAACAACTAGACGCAAATTTGATTCGGCTAAAATCCTTTTAGCTTCTTCATCACCTTCAAGGGCACGACGAGCATTTTCAAACTCTTCATCAGAAGTAAGTAAGGGAATTCTACCAATTTCTTTTAAATACATTCTAACGGGATCATTAATCTTGATATCTTTAGATAAAGTAATATTTTCAACTAAAGTATCATCAGTTATTTCTTCAGCACTAGCTTCTGTATCATTAGCATCCTCACTTACTATTTCAATACCAGCATCTACTAAACTGTTATATAAATCATCAAGACTATCACTATCTAGTTCTAATCCTTTTAATTCATTAGCCATCTCTTCATAAGTGATAAATCCTTTTTCGCTTCCTCTTTTTAGAAGGCTTTCTTTTCTTTGTTCAATAGTTTTAATTTCATTTACCATTTTGCTTCTCCCCAATCCTTATTTTTCTTATCTCTTCGGCAAGTCTTGCTTGTTCTAGTGGATCAATAGTATCTAATAATTTCTTATTTAATCTTTTGATTTGTTGTTTTCTACTATAATCTAGAATAACACTTTTATAATCAGAAATATCTTCTTTATCTACTTCCTTTTTTAAAGGATAAGATCCTATTTGTGATAAGAGTTTTATTAGTTCCTCATTTGTACCTAAATAAGTATAAAAGTCAGCCCAAGTTATGAAACCATTAGTTCTATAGTAATCAACTATTTCACTTTCTAATAATCTTAATTTATCAGTAGGAAAGACTAAATGGGATTTTTCTACTTCTTCTATTACCCAAGGTGAATCAATCATATAAGAAAGTAGTGCATAACTAGCTTTTTGATACTTATCTAGTTTTTCAGTGGGTGCTTTAGTTTCCATAATTTTTAAAGGTTTGATTTCTTTCTTGCCCTTTAATTCTTGAAAACTTTTTTCCAAGGTATTATACCCTATTTCGAAGTTTTTTGCAAGGTCTTTTAGAATTATTTCTATTCTTATTTGATCATCTATTTCCTTAGCTTCTTCTAAAACTTGATGAATATAATTAGCTTTTTCTTCACTACTAGCAAAGTTAACCTTACTTTTTAATCTTTTAATCTTATAATCTTTAAAGTATATAGCACTATTAATTAAGCTAGCAAAAGCCTCTTTTCCTTTGGTTAATAAGAAACTATCAGGGTCATCTTCCTCCGGTAACTCTATTACTTTAACTTCTATACCAGCTTCTTGAAATAAGTTTCCAGCTGATAGTGTTGCTTTCTGTCCTGCCTCATCACCATCAAAGCATAAGATAATGTTTAAGGATAATCTCTTGATATTATTAATATGATCTTTAGTAAGAGCTGTACCCATAGTAGCTATTGTATTATCAAAGCCATAAATACTAGCTCTTATGATATCCATAAATCCTTCCATAATAATTACATTCTTACTAACTCTTACTGCCTCTTTAGCAATATGATAATGATATAGTAGTTTCCCTTTTTTAAAGAGTTCCGTCTCTTTCGTATTTAAATACTTATTTTGTTTCCCACTAGTAATGATTCTACCGCTAAAACCAATTACTCTTCCGTTTAAATCATGTAATGGAAACATTAATCTATTATGATATAAGTCGTTATTACCACTACTTAATCCTACTTGGTTAAGTAAGTCTATTGGATACCCTTTCTTCGTTAAAAGATCAGATAAATTATTATTATCTAAGGACCAACCTAATTCAAATTTTTTAATTACTTCTTCATTTATATTTCTATTCTCAAGATAACTTCTAGCATCTTTTCCCATAGTACTCATCAAGTTATTCTGATAATATTTTAAGGCAAGATTATATATCTCATACCATTTATCATATTTAGTTACTTTTTTCTCTTCATGATACCCTACTAAGGGAATACCTACTCTATCAGCTAATTCTTTTAAGACTTCTCTAAACTCTTTATGTTCATAATCCATTAAAAAGTTAAAGACATTACCAGTTGCATGACAAGAAAAACAAGTATATATCTGTTTTTCTCTTGATACACTCATAGAAGGATTAGTATCATCATGAAAGGGGCAAACACCAAAATAGTTTTTACCACGAGCAACAAGAGGGATTTTTTCACTAATGATATCAACTATATCATTTTTTTGTCTAATCTCTCTTATGATATCTTGTTGATTCATTATTATCCCTCCACTTCTATATTAAATTTTTTCTTGTATAACTTGTAACATTTGGAAAAGTATAAATATCAACTGTTCCTTGATTAACCATCTTGATAAATCCTAAGCCATTAATACATAAATCTTCATCAAACTTCATCTGATGAGTAGTCTTACCCATCTCTTCTTTTAAGTCCATTCTCTTACTTGCTATCTTTCTTATCTTTAAATCATTAGACATATAGAAGGTAAAACTATTTTTCTCACCATTTGTATAATCTATTCTTAACAAGTCATCTACTAATATACTTTGTCCTTTTCTAACTTGATAAGTCTTAGGTTTAATCTCTTTTCTAGGACTTATTTTCTTTAAAGTACTCTTATCTACTACATTAACTATACTACCACTATCGACTAATCCTGGTGTATCTATTAATGTTAAATAGTCATTAAGTTCTATTCTTACAGTACTTAAAGTGGTAGCAGGAAGTGGTGAGATAGTTAACTCTTCATTATTATCTGAATAATTAGAAATAAGTTTATTAATTAATGTACTCTTTCCAGCATTAGTATGTCCTACTACATAAACATCTTTACTAGTTTGATATAGTTTAATCTGTTTCAATAAGTAGTCAATATTTTGATTCTTTTCTACACTAATAACTACAACTTTTTCAAATGGTGTATCCATATTATTAAAGTAGGCAAGAATCTTTTCTTCTTTAACTGACTTTGGTAAAACATCTTTCTTATTTAAGACTAATATCATTTTATTAGGAATATATTTTCTAATCTCTTCAAAGTCTTCTTCTAAGTTTAGTAAATCTGCTATATATAAGACTAAATCTTTAGTCTCTCCTACTTTTTTTAATATATCTATATATTCATCATTACTCTTAGTAACTACTTGATAATCGCCATAGTTTTTAATTCTAAAACATCTTTGACAATAATCTTGTTCTAGACTAACAGTATACCCTTCTTGTAAAACATTTTCATCTTGCAGTTTAATACCACAGCCTTTACAGTATTTTTCTTCATTCATGATAATATTTTCCTTTCTCTAATATTTTATCTTCAGCTAATTTTTTTAGTATTCTTCCCTCTAGAAATCTATTAATAATAGTTATTTTAAATTCTTTATTAGATATTGGATCTACTAGTATTGTTTTTATTTTTAATTTTTTAGCTAATAGCATATCAGTCATATATTGATCACCTATTAAGACTATATCTTCCTTAGCTAGATTATTTTCTCTAAGAAGTCTTCTCATATTCCTAGTACTTGGTTTTAAGGATAAATAATAATATTTAACTTCTAATTTATCACCAAATGGTTTAACTCTTTTTCTAGGACTATTAGAAAGAATAAATAAAGTAAAGTCTTTTTTTAAGGTCTTAAAGTATTTAATTACTTTCTCATTTGGATACTTTTCACTTGTCATAGCAATAGTATTATCAAGATCAAAGACTAAAGCTTTTATTCCGTCTTTTTTTAGTTTAGCAATAGGTATTTGATAAATATCTTTTATATAAATATTAGGTTTATAATACTTTTTCATAGCATCTCCTCTAATTGTTAACTTTTTGTCTTATCATTTTAGTTCCTGGTGTTATCTTATCAAAATGGTAACCATTTTCTTTACCATATTTAATAATTTCTCTTAAAGCATCTCTTGTATATGTTTTTATATCATGCATTAATACCATATTAGTTCTCTCTTTTGATAAGTTTCTAGTAACTTGATTTATGATGCTTCTTGCATCTTTATATTCACCAGCATCACCACTAGATATATTCCAGTCATAATAGTAATAGCCTTTTTCTATAACTTCTTTAGTTAAGGTAGTCATTATTCCTTCTTGATAGTGTCTACTAATAGTATTACTACTACCTCCTGGGAATCTAATAATTCTACTATCATAACCAGTAATGGATGCTACTCTATCATGGACTTTAGTTAAGTCATTAAAATAAGCATCTACTGATTGATAGACGGTTTGATAATTATGAGAGAAGGTATGCAAAGCAACAGTATGTCCTTCATCATATTCTCTTTTAATTAATTCATCTGGTCCTTTACCCGTCACAAAGAAAGTAGCTTTTACATTTTCTTCTTTTAAGATATCTAGAATAACATTAGTAGTTCCATAATTAGGTCCATCATCAAAGGTTAAGTAAATAGTACCAGGACTATCCCTTCTTACCATTTTTATAGTTCTTTTAGCTTCAGTCTTATTATGAGCTTTATCTTCTACTGTATAAGTTAGTACTTGATCATTACTATTATTAATATCAACACTACCACTAGTTATAACCATACCTGTTATATCACCATCGCAATTATCAGTAGCTTTGTAGCCTGGTTCTACATAAGCTTCTCCTATATAGGAAAAGACTATATCACCACCAGTTAACTCTATTGTAGGTTTCCTCTTATCTCCTACTTGAATCTTTCTAGTAACACTAGTCTTATTATGAGCTTTATCTTCTACTTCATAAATAACTTCATTTTCTTTTTCAGTTATCTTCACTTTTTTAGTTAAATCCCCATCTATATTGTCACTAGCTTTATATCCCAATTCTTTATATTTACTATTAGGACAGATATAAGTTTCATTACCCCCTTCTAAGGTAATAACAGGTCTTTCTATATCTTTAACTTCTACTTTTCTTTTAGTACTAACCGTAATAAATGGTCCTTTTACCTTATAAGTTAGATAATATACTCCATCTTTCTTGTTATTAACCTTTCCTGATACTTTTACTTTATCAGTCAAGTCGTCAAATAGATAACTAGCATGATAACCTGGTTCTTTATACTCACTATTAATATTTAACATAATAGTTGTTTTACCTTTCAAGCTAATTCTTGGAATCAATAAAAAAAAGATAAGCAATATAACTACTAACATGATAAGAAAAACAAGACCAATTTTTCGTTTATTTAATTTATCTACTTTTTCCATAGTGCCTCTTTCCAGTTACTATATTATAACATAGCAATTATTTTTTTTAAACATAAACTTCACTAGTTATTATACCACAAGAACTTAAGTTTTAAACTAAGAAGAATTAATTCAAATAAAATGCACTTTTTATATTTCTAATATTCTAATAAATTTAAAACAACTAGCACAAAAAAAGAAAAAGAAAATTATTTATCTAATTCTTCATAATGATTATTTTTAATAAACTCTCTAAGTATTTTGGTTAAAGCTCTTTTTTCAATTCTTGATACATAGCTTCTTGATATTTTCATATTACTAGCTATTTTCTTTTGGGTTAATGGTACTGTTCCATATAAACCATATCTTTTTTCAATAATATCTTTTTCTCTATCGGTTAATACTTCTAAATAATCGTTTAATAGTAAGACATTATCTTTTTTACTTATTTCTTCTACAAAGTCAGGCTTTGGAGCTTTTAAAATATCAAGTATCGATATTTCATTACCTTCTTTATCAAAGCCAACTGGTTCATTAAGAGAAATATTTTTATTATTTTTATTATTAGCTCTAAAGTACATAAGAATTTCGTTTTGAATACATTTTGCACAATAAGTAGTTAGTCTATTTCCTTTATTAGTAAGGAAACTATCGACTCCTTTTATAAGACCAATTGTACCAATACTAATTAAGTCATCTTGATCAACATTTTTATAATCAAACTTCTTAACAATATGAGCGACCAATCTTAGATTATGTTCAATTAAGTCATTTCTAGCCGTTATATCTCCTTCTTGCATCTTCTTAATTTTTTCTTCTTCCTCTTCTTTTGATAAAGGTTCTTTAAAGACTTGATTAGAATAACTTGCTGTAAAAGTAAAGAAACCTCTTAAACTATTAAATAGTTGAAATAACATTTTATCACCACTAAATAATATGTTTAAAATTGTCTAAAAATACTATAAGTGAACTGGATTAAAGGTAACTGATACTTCTACTATCTTCTTAGTTGCATAGTAATTTAGAAGCTTATCAAGTATTTCATGTAGGTTATCTTGATACTGATATTTCAAAATTATTTGGTAAGTATAAATATTCATCTTTTTAAAAATCATCGCTTTAGTAGGTCCTAAGAGAATAGTCTTATCTAAATATTTCTTTAAGACTTTTTCACATCTTACCGCTTCTTTTAGACAACTATTTTCATCTTTACCACTAATCTTAACTAATACCAAGTAATAATATGGGGGATATTTCATCATTTTTCTAATTGCCATTTCTTCTTTATAGAAAGTTAAATAGTCATGGTTACTAGCACAACTTATAGCATAGTGATCCTTATTATAAGTTTGAAAAACCACCAGTCCCTCTTTAGCTCTACCACTTCTTCCTGCTACTTGGCTTAATAAATCAAAAGTAGCTTCACTACTCCTAAAGTCTGGTATCATAAGTGATGTATCAGTATTAAGTACACCTACTAAAGTGACGTTAGGAAAATCGAGTCCTTTAGCAACCATCTGGGTACCAATTAAAATATTAGCTTCCCCTTTACCAAAGCTTTCTATTATCTTTTGATGAGCATTCTTTTTACTAGTAGTATCAACATCCATTCGTAAAACCTTACTATTACCAAAGAGTGATTTAACTTCTTCTTCTATTTTTTCCGTTCCAACTCCCAAGTCTCTTAGAGCCTCTTCCTTACATTCAGGACAAACTTTTGGATAATTAGTAGCATAACCACAGTAGTGACATCTTAACATATTATTAGTCTTATGATAAGTTAAGGATATATCACAGTTAGGACACTTCATAACATAGCCACAATTCTTACAAGACAAAACGGAAGAATAACCTCTTCTATTTAGTAAAAGAATCACTTGTTCCCCTCTTCTTAAAGTTTCTTCTATTCTTTTAATTAATTCTAGAGAAAAATGTCCCTTTGCTGTAGCTAGAGCTTTATTCATATCAACAAACTCTACTTTAGGTAGACTCCTACCTCCTACTCTTTCCTTAAGGTTTACTAAGTGATAGACACCTTTTAAAGCCCTAGCATAGCTTTCTAGTGTAGGAGTAGCACTACCAAGTATTAACTTAGCTTTATGATATTTACATCTTTCTAAAGCAACCATCTTAGTATCATATCTAGGACTATTCTCCTGTTTATAAGAGTCACTATGTTCTTCATCCATAATTATATAAGATATATCTTTTAGTGGAGCAAAAATAGCACTTCTAGTTCCTACTATTACATTTACTTCTCCCCTTGCTACTCTTCTATACTCATCATACTTTTCTCCTTCTGATAAAGCACTATGAAAAACAGCTACTCTTTTACCAAATCTTTTCTCAAAACGAGCTAAAGTCTGAGGTGTTAGTGATATCTCCGGTACTAAAACAATACTTTGTTTGCCTCTTTTTATACCTTCTTCAATTAAAGCCATATAAACTTCAGTCTTTCCACTACCAGTTACTCCATGTAGTAAATAAACAGTATCACTGCTATCAATAATTTCTTTAGCGACTTTTTCTTGAAGTGGCGTTAACTTATTCTTTTCTTCACTTATATCATTATGTTCTAACCGGTAACTCTCTCTTAACTCTTTAGCTAAAACTTTCTTTTCTACTAAAAGATTAAGTCTTGCTTTACTTATCTTTTTTATATTTACTAGTTCTTTTTCACTAACTATTTTATCATTAATTAAATTAACTATCTCTGCCTGTTTATCACTTAACTTACAACTATTATCAATAACTTTATAATAAGTCTCATACTTCTTAGTTATCTCCTTCTTCTGCTTAATTTTTAAAGCCTTAGGAAGCATCGCTTGATAGCAACTTATTAAAGGGGCTAAAGTACTATAACTAACTGCTCTACCAAGGCTTAACAATTCTTCAGTTAAAACTATATCATTATTTACACTAATTATATCTTTTAGTTGATAATCACTAGTAATATCATCAACTATTTCTAAGACAAATCCTTCTACTTGTTTTCTTCCAAAAGGAACAACTACTCGTTTACCAACTGCTACATCATCTATTAACTCTTTAGGTATATTATAAGAAAATGTCTTATCAACAGCCCTACTCATAACTTCTACTAGAACAAGTGCTACCATATTTTTTCTCCCTTCGTTTATCTATTATATATATAGAAAATATGTTCGTCAACAGTTTTTCAAAAAAACATATCTTTTTTTTGATATGTTTTTCTAAAAGTTTTTATCTCTTAAGAATGGAGGTAAATCATAGTCACTACCTAAAACTTCTCCATCATCATCGTCATCATCTGTTGATGTATCAATTCTTGGAAGTGGTGAACCATACCCCATCTCTTCTCCTCTACTACGTCTTGTAGGTTGAACATTAGAAAATACTGGTTTTTGAGTTTCTTCTCTCGTTTTCTTATCAAATCCAGTAGCAATTACAGTAACAATTACTTCATCTGATAAATTTTCATTGATAACAGAACCAAAGATAGTATTAATATCAGTTCCTGATGCTGCTCTTACTACTTCTGCTGCTTGTTCAGCTTCAAATAAAGTTAGGTTAACGCCACCAGTTATATTAATAATTGCATCAGTTGCTCCTGATATACTAGTTTCTAGTAACGGACTAGATACAGCTTGTTGAGCAGCTTCTATAGCTCTATCTTCACCCATACCAATACCGATACCAATAATAGCATGACCAGAATCTTTCATAACTGATTGAACATCAGCAAAGTCAAGGTTAACAAGTCCAACTACAGCAATTAAATCTGAGATTGATTGAACACCTCTTCTTAAGACATTATCTACTTCTTTAAATGCTTCAAGCATTGGTGTAGTCTTATCGATAATTTCTCTTAATCTATCGTTTGGTATAACGATTAAAGTATCAACGTGCTTTTCAAGTTCAGATAAGCCTCTTAAAGCATTATCCATTCTCTTCTTTCCTTCAAAAGTAAATGGTTTAGTAACAATAGCTACTGTTAAAGCCCCTAAGCCTTGAGCAATTTCTGCAACAACTGGAGCACTACCAGTACCAGTTCCACCACCCATTCCACAAGTGATGAAAATCATATCAGCACCAGTTAAAGCATCTTCTATTTCTTTTTTACTTTCAAGAGCAGCCTCACGACCAATATCTGGTTTACTTCCTGCTCCTAATCCATCAGTAAGATTAGCTCCTAACTGTATCTTAACATCTGCTTTTGAATTATTTAATACTTGTAAGTCTGTATTAGCAACGATAAATTCAACGCCTTTTACTCCAGACTCAACCATTCTATTAACGGCGTTTCCTCCACCGCCACCTAAACCAATTACTTTAATTTTCGCTAATTGATCCATTTCTAGTCCATTTCCCATGTTCGTTCCTCCTTAACTGTTAATCATAAAAATGGTGCAAAAACTTACTAACAATGTTCTCGCTTCCTGTGTTTCTCTTCTTTGGTGATAAAAATGTTTCTACTACATCCTGTGGAAACATAGAAATATCTTCTTCTGTTAATAAACATTTTTTATAAAAATATTTAATAGCTCCAAAGGCACTTGTATATTTATTATGTCTTGCTCCCATCTGTTGCATATCAAGACAACTTGCATTACGGGAAAGAACATCTTCTACTATATAATTAAATCCAGCCAACTCGCTAATACCACCTACTACAATTATATAACTTATTTCCCGTTTTGTTAAGCGATTTATTTCATTTTTTGCAAGTTTTAAAATCTCATTTAACCTTGATTCTATAACTTTACTTATCTCACTTTGAGTAACTGTTATACTCTTATTTTCTAAAGTTACAACATCAATACTATCATATTTATCAGCATACCTTGGTACAGCAAGAGCAAATGTTTCTTTTAAATGTCTAGCTGTTTTAATATCTACTTTATAAACAAAAGAAATATCTTTATCAACACTACTACTTCCTAAAGGTATATATGAGTTTTTTATCATAATTCCTTTATTAAAGATAGAAACAGTAGTAACATCCCCACCCATATTAATAACACAACCTAGTTTTCTATCAAGAGAATTATTAGAAACTGTATAATAATCAGCTTGACTCTTATGTACTATATCAACAATTGATATACCAAGTGATGATACTATACTAATCAAAGGATATATCTCACTTTTCAAACTAGTAGAAACTACTGCTTTTACAAATAGTTTATTTCCTTCTTCCCCAATAGGATTACTAACACTAATATTATCATCTACGGTAAAGGAAATAGGAAGAACACTAACTAATTCCCTAGTATCGTCAAAAGTATCTTTTTTAGCATCAGCTAAAACTCTTTTGATATCACTTCCTCTTACGATATTATCTTTAATATCAACTAGTCCTGTTTCAATTGTCATCTTAGCCGTATTAGAAGGAATAAGTAGAATCACTTCTTTAATTTTCATTCCTATTTTTTCTTCTGTCTTTAAAATAGCTAGTTTAACCGACTCTCGTAGTTTCTTCTCATTATAAATAGTATTTTTCTTTATTCCCGAACTTCTAATAGAGGTAGAAGCTAAAACATTACATTTATTATCAAAAGCACTAGCAACAATAACTTTTATTTCTTCATTACCAATATCTAAACTAGTTATAAGTTGCATTTAATCACCCCTATCTTTCATCATTATACTATAAAGTTCTTATCTTTAAAAGAGTTTCTAGAACTTTTTTGCTAGTTTAAGGGTTAAACTCATCCCTTTTTCTATTTTTGTCCCAGCTGGAACACTTTGTTCTACAACATAACCACTACCTTCTAAGGTTGGTGTTATATCAAGTAGTTTCAATACTTCCTCTGCTTGTTTCCTAGATAAACCAGTTACATCAGGTACGGTTAGATTAGTATCATTAGTAATTAAAAAGACTTTAGAGTTAGTAGTAAGTTTCTCATTAGCACTAGGATACTGAGAAACAACTTTATCCCCATTACCAATTGTTACTATCTGCATACCTTTCTTAGTTAAATCTTCCCGTACTGTATTAATATTTTTATTTTTATATGATGGTAATTTATAAGTTGTTAGTTTAGAGACAACCTCATCAGTTGGACTTGTTCCATAGTATTTACTTATATTAACTACTATTTCTTTAATAGCATCCCAAATAACTTTTTGTTTACCTTCAGCTGGTCTTTTAACAGATGCATAAATAATTACTTTAGAGTCTTCTTTTGGATAAACACCAGCGAAAGATGAGATTATATCACTACTACCAGATAAATAACCACTACCATTTTCATCAGCTATTTGAGCAGTACCTGTTTTTCCAATTAAGTCATAACCTTCTAGTTTATAACCTGCTCCTGTATTACCATGACCATTAACGGTTTCCCACATTAAGTCTTTCATCTTGTTAACTGTCTCTTCACTAGCCACTTTATTTACTTCTGTCCTTTTTCCTTCATAGATAGTTTCATTGGTATTAGGATCTACTATCTTAGAAACAATATATGGTTTTAACATTACCCCTTTATTAGTAAGTGAGGTTAAGGCTTGAATATTTTGAATAGGTGTTGTTGTTATACCTTGACCAAACCCAGCATTAAATATTTCTGTTTCATATTTAAAGTCTAGTTTACCAGTCGTTTCATTAGGTAAAGTTATACCAGTCTTCTTAGAAAAGCCTAGTTTCTTAAAGTAACTTCTTAACATACTAGCATTCATATGTCTTTCAATTAAGTTAATAACACCAACGTTACTAGATAGAGCAAAACCTTTATCAAAAGTTATATCACCCCAACCAGCTCTATTCCAGTCACCTATTTCGGTTCCATCTTTAGTTACGTATACACCTGAGTGATAAGTTTCATTTCCATTATAGACACCATTTTCCATGGCAGCCATATAGGTAAATATCTTCATAGTACTACCTGGTTCGTAAGGAAGAGCAATATTAAGGTCTAAATAGTTAGTCATATTTCTTTTATTAGGATCAAAGGAAGGTGAAGTAGCAGTCGCTAAAATTGCTCCTGTATTAGCATCAGCTACCATGATAGTAAACCATTCAAATGATGATGCTTTCTCTGCTTCATCTAAGGCTTGTTCAACAAAGAACTGAATATTATTATTAATAGTTAGATAGATATTTTTCCCATCTTCTGCCTTTTTACTTACTTCCTTAGTACCAGCTATTTTATAACCTCTTAAGTCTTTCTGATAAGTAGTATAACCATCAGTTCCTGATAAAGTTTTATCATAATACTTCTCTAGTCCCATTTCTCCTTTAATAGTACTATTATCACTATCATCTTTAGCATAACCCACTACATAGGATAAGAAATCTCCTTTAGGATAATATCTTTTAAAACTTTCTTCAAAGTCTAATCCCGGAAGATTTAAAGCTTCTATTTTCTCTTTAGTTAATTCTGTTAAACCTTTTCCCTTACTACCAAATTCTGTTTGATAAACATTTTTTTTATTTAGATAAGTTAATATTTCTTCTTTACTAATTCCAAGAATAGGTGCTAACTTTTCAGCTGTTAAGTCTTTATCTACAACATGTTGAGGTTTACTTTTATTAGTAGTTCTTTTAGAATCTAGATAAGCGATTAATTTATAAGAAGAAACATTTTGAGCAAGCACTTCATTATCGCTAGTATAGATAGTTCCTCTTTGGGCTTTAATAGTATCAGTCTTAGTAGTTCTTTTACTAGCTAGTGACTGTAAGTTTACTCCATCTACATCTTTAGATAGTCCAAGTTGTACTACTCTTGCAATCATTAAAGCAAACAAAAAAAGAGAACCTACTATAAATAACTTACTTAGTTTAACAGTATTTCTAGGTTTCTTTTTTCGCATAGTTTCACCCCTATTTTTCATCTTCTACATTCTTTATATTATTATTATTATAACTTAATCCCTCACTTTTAGCAACCTCTTCTATTTTATCAAGTGATGCTAATTCATTTATTTTCATAGATAAGCTTTCATTAGTTTTGTTCTGAGCTTCTATTAATTTCTTTTGTTTTTCTACTTCAAAATTAATTTGTGATAAAGTAGCTTTTGAAAAAACGATGGTTATTGGCAAACTTACTAATAAAGTAATAGCAAAAATATAGAGTAAGCGTTCAAATTTACTCATCTTGATTCTTTTTTTCACTTTTTTTCTTGCCATATAAACCAAGTCCTTTCTATTTTATTCTTTCTATTACTCTTAGTCTAGCACTATGAGCTCTATGATTTTCTTCTTCTTCCTTATCAGTTGGTACTATTCCTTTTTTAGTTATTATTTTAAAGTCTGGCAATTTATCTTCTGGTATATTAGGAAGTCCTTTACTAAGGAAGTCTGTCTCACTTACTTTTCTAAAAGTATCTTTTACTATTTTATCTTCTAAGGAATGGAAGGTTATGACTGCTAATCTTCCTCCTACATTAAGTAAGTCTAATGAGTCATTTAGTGATGATACTAAAACATCTAATTCTTTATTAACTTCTATTCTTATCGCTTGAAATATTTGTTTAGCCGGATGTTTCTTTAATCTTTCTTTAATTGGTACTGCTTCTTTTATTATAGAAACAAGTTCTAAGGTTGTATTTATTTCTTTTTCTTTCCTTTTATTAACAATATTTCTTGCAATATTTCTTGCAAATTTACTTTCTCCATATAGTCTAAAGATTCTTGTAAGTTCTTGTTCACTATAGGTATTAACTACTATTTTAGCAGTTAGTTGATTATCTCTATTCATTCGCATATCAAGAACAGCATCATTGTTATAACTAAAGCCACGCTCTTTATTATCTAACTGATAACTTGATACTCCAAGGTCATATAGTATAGCGTCTACTTTAGTAATATTCCTTTTTAAAAGTTCTTCTTTTGCTTCACTAAAATTAGCATGAATTAATTCAAAGTTATTACCTATAGCATTAAGACGATTTCTACTATAGGTAAAAACTTCACTATCCTGATCGAAGGCGAATAAGTATCCCTTTTTTATTCTCTTTAATATTTCACTACTATGTCCAGCAAAACCTAAAGTCATATCAACGGCTACATCATCTTCTTTTAAAGAAAGAGAATCTATTGCTTCTTGTAGTAAAACACTTTTATGTATTTCTTTCATTATTAAACAGTCCTTCCGCTAGTTTTATTTGTGGATATAGTAGTATTAGTTCTTTATCATCCTACTTTTCCTGATTTTAAATTTTTCTACTATACACTCTTTAGTAGATATATTAAGTAGCGATGATAGATAACCTTTTACTTGTCTAAGTAGCAAGTGGCGACCCCTAATATAAAGATTAAATCGTCTTTTTAATTTTTATAAAGGTAGAAGAGAAAGCTTGTTAGTTACGGTTTTAAGTCTTTGAAATCACTTCGTTCCAAGCTAATTAGCCATAAAATAACAATCCCCCTACTTTGCTCCACTTTATTCCACTGCTTATTATTATAATACCTAATCTATATTTTTTTGTAAATAGATTTACACTTACTTTGCAAGACATTTTTTTACATTTTGTTATTTTTAATGTAAAGTGGTGTAAAGTTTAAATTTCTACTTTGAAAAGGTAATTTTAGATTTACAATATTTGCCTGTTTTGCTTTTAAAGTGTCTAGTAGTAAGATAGTCCAACTTTTTCATGATAAGAACAATATATACGAAAGGAACAACTATACACGATGAAAATTTTATATTATTTATATTAGCAAAAGAAAAGTTCTTCTTAGACAAACCGTAGAAGAACAATACATTTATTTCTTTTTACTCTTAGTTAGTTTAATAACTTCACTATAACTAATAACAGTGACAACAACTAATAATATCTGTAAAATTAAAACTATTATTCCAAATATATTACCAGTCTTTAAGGAATTAATTAAATAGTCAAACTCTAAAACATTTAATCTTCCGCCAAAAAATATAATTGAAGTAATTACTACTAATAGTATATAAATTAAACTACTAATTGCTTCCTTCCATTTCTTTGCTCTAAAAAATTTATAACAACTAACACAAACTATTGCTACTAATAAACATAAAACTACTAAATATATAAAATTAACCATAAACTCTTCCTCCTAATACAACTCTGGTGGTAGTACTTCATCTACTGCTTGTCTTAAGACTTTAGTAACCATTACTAATTGTTTTTCCTCTTCTTCATTTAATTTAACTGGTATTTGTTTTATAATACCTTCTTTTCCAATAACCGCTGGCATCGAAAAATATAAATCATAATCACTCTGATAATTAGAAACTGGATAGATTTTCTTTTCATCATTTAAAATTACTTTAGTAAGTTCTAAAAGACAGCAACCAATACCATGTGAGGTATAACCTTTAGAAGATACTATCATTCCACCCATTTTCTTAGTAATAGAGGAAAATTCATCTTTCTCTTCTTTAGTTAAGTAATTCTTTAGAGATGACATGGCAATATTAGCATTGTTATAATAAACAAACTGACTATTACCATGTTCTCCTAAAACATAAAGATTAATATCATTACTAGAAATACTTATCTTTTTACTAATCAGACTTTTTAATCTAATAGTATCTAACATAGTACCAGTACCAATTACTTTTTGATAAGGATAAGACAAATAAGTAGCTGTTAACTGACTTATCACATCAACTGGATTAGTAGCTACTAAGATAACACCAGCAAATGATGTTTCTGAAATAGAATCTGTCACTTCTTTAACCATTTTACTAGCACCAGCTAAATCTTCTAATCTACTTTTCTTACTTTGAGGAAGTCCAAGTGCTAAGACACATATATCAGCATCATTTAAAGCCTGATAATTTCCTATCTTAATTGTTAATGATGAATCTATTAAAGTCATTCCTTGTTCTAAATCAAGTATTTCTCCCTTTAATTTTTCTACATCTTTATCAATTAATACCACTTCTCCACTAATAGACTTATCAAACACTAACTTTTCTAAATAAGATAGTCCAACATGTCCCAAACCAATAATCACAATCTTTGCCATATTCTTTTTACTCTTCCTTTCTAAATGCTTTTATAAATTTAGACCATACTTTTTCATTGGAATAATTTAAAATACCTACTTTATATATTTTCATACCATACCTAATAAGTAGATATAAAAGACCAATTAATAAGATAATAGCTATTAAAATATCTAATATACTTATCTCTCCCATTATATATAAAGTTGGGGCTAAAAGGCAAGAGATTAATGGTATATAACCTGCTATTTTTAAGAAAATACTCCCTTGAAACATACCAGCCATAATTGCTAGATAGTAACCTGCTAAAAGAATAAAAACAATAGGTGTTTGTAACTGTTGAAAGTCTTCTATATTAGTAGTCATAGAAGCAAGAATACCAGCTAGTAGTGAATAAGCTAAGAATGATAATATGATAAGTACTAATAAGAATGGTAGTAATGACACTATATCATTAATTAAACCACTAGCAGATAGACTATCCCAAACACTAGTTATTTCACTAGGAATATTTAAACTTCCATTCCTACTACTAATAAAGAAAGCAATTAAACCATAGATAAATAGTAATAAAGCTTGTAGTAAGACAAATAAGTTATTAGCTACTATCTTTGCTAAAAGATGAACTTTAGGACTTACATTAGAAATAATTATTTCCATACTCTTAGTAGTCTTCTCTTCACAAATTTCTCCTCCTACCATTTGAACTAGAAAGATAATTAACATAAAGAATGGTAATATTAAACTAGGAAAAACTGTACTCATCACTACTGACATATTTTCATCTTGGCTCTTTTTATCACTTAAGACTACTCGGTCAATATCTATATTAGTAGATAATAATGCTAAAGTATTAGTACCTAGATTTAGTCTTTCCATAAGTACTTGTTGTTTAGTAGCATTTAAACCTTGATAAATTACTTGATATACACTACTATCTATCTTTTTATCACTAATAACTTTAGCTTTTAACAAGTTATCATCTAGATTAAGACTTATTAGTATCTCATCATCTTTTATCTTTTTATTTTCATTACTAACACTTTTTACTACTATTCTTTTATCTTCTAACTCACTAGTCAAACTATCTATATTATTTTTTAAATAAGGATAAGAGATATTAGTCTTATCATAAACAAGTACTTTTAATGGTTTATCAAATTCACCTCCAAAGAAAGTTATAATTGAGTTTAGATTAAATAGGGCAAATAATGATAGAGCAAGTATTATATTAACAGCAATAAACCATTTAGATTTTAATTTTTTATTAAAGCTTAGCTTCATAAGGTAGAAAAACTTTCTAGTCATTATTAACACCTACTTTCTCAATAAATATTTCATTTAGAGTTGGTTCTGTTACATCATATTTAGTAATATTATAGTCTTTTACTATTTTAAAGATAGAATCTGCTATATTTAGACTTTCTATCTTTACTAAGTATTCTCCCCTATGTTCCTCTAAAGAAATAACCCCTTTTAGTTTTCTTATTTTATCAAGAGGAAGATTATCTCCTCTAAGTAAAATGTTTTTCTTTCTATACTCATTCTTTATATCTTTTAAGTACCCAGCTACTACTACTTTACCATGAGATAAGATAACAAGCTTTTCACAAAAGTCTTCTATCTGTTCCATCTGATGTGATGAGAAGATAATAGAGCAACCAGTTTCTTGTAATTCTATAATTGCTTTTTTTAACATTTCAACATTAATAGGATCAAGACCGGAGAACGGTTCATCTAAAATTAATAGTTTAGGCTTATTAATAACTGCTGCAATAAATTGAATCTTTTGTTGATTACCTTTTGATAATTCTTTTATCTTTCTATTTTCATAGTCTGATATTTGAAACTTCTTTAACCACTTACGCATCTCTTTTAGAATGTTATCTTCGCTCATTCCTTTTAAAACACCATAAAGTAGTATTTGGTCTTTAACAGTCATTTTAGTAAGTAAACTTCTTTCTTCTGTAACATATCCTATTTTATCAGTTAGACTATAGTCTATTTTTTTACCATCTAAAGTAACATTACCACTTGAAACATTAATAAGTCCTAAGATTATTCTGAATGTTGTTGTTTTCCCTGCTCCATTTTCACCTAAGAGTCCAAATATTTCTCCTTTTTCTACGGTAAATGATAAGTTATCAACCGCTTTAGTTTTGTTATAGTATTTAGTAATATTTTCTACTTTTAACATCTTATTTTCTCCTTTACTAAAGTATAATTTATATACTTGAAAATGTCTACCGTTCACCTAGATAATTTTTTTAATAAATTTTACAAAAAACAATTGACAAACTACCCTTTTATGGGTATTATAAAAATCACCAATTCGGAATTAGGCGAATTGGTAGCTAGTATCACACTAGCCAACCCCTTTTTATTCTTTTTGGAAGTTAGTTTTTACTAGCTTCCTATTTTTTTACAAATAAAAAGAAATAAAATATCAAGTACTATTAACTAAAAAAGAGACTATAGTAGTCTCCACAATCAGTACTTATAGTAACATAGTAAGTTCTTTTTTACTTAGACCAGTATACTTCATTATTTTATCTAATGATTCTTTGCCTTGAAGCATTATTTTTGCTATAGCTAATTTTTCTTTATTAGCTCCAGCTTTTTCACCTTCGGCTAGTCCCAAGCTTTTACCTTCTGCTAGTCCCAAAGTTTTACCCTCAGCCATTCCATCATCTCTGCCACTAGCATATTCAGAGTTTTTCTCTTTTCTGATAACTGCTTCATAGTCATAGTAAGCATTAAACTCATCATTTAATTTTAGTTTTTCTAGTTCACTCATTAATATCAGTCCTTCCTTATAGTTTCCTACTATTTCTTTTAATT
>OGOG01000624.1_pt1 | contig 39032 bp, 16 predicted proteins | sample 1552581 | NCBI WGS metagenome assembly OGOG01 (sample SAMEA2580152, study PRJEB22360) | human gut metagenome | biome: human gut; feature: human-associated habitat; material: faeces | place: Denmark | collected 2008/2010 | reverse complement strand
TGCAGGTGCAGGGAGTATCAGCACTCTGTCTGCTAATGGTTTAATGTTCATAGTTACTTTTTGTTTTATATGTTATACATTATTATATATGATATTATTCATTCATCCTTCAGTAAAGGACGAAAATCAAATTACGAAAACCGTGCCAAATTATAAAAACGAAGGTTTGGCAGAGACTGACTGACAAAATGACAATCAGCCCGAGTATTTATAAAAATAAAATACGTACCTTTGCCTGTCATTTACGCAAACATCAGTTATGAAAAAAAGTATTCTACTTGCAGCTTGCCTTTTGGCAACATTGGACAGTTTTGCCCAAAAAAAAGATTTCAGTTATAAATTTTATGGTCAAATCCGCACCGATCTTTATTATAACAGTCGTGCCAATAAAGAGACTGTGGACGGACTTTTTTACATGTACCCTTTGGATAAAAAACCGGATGCGGACGGGAAAGACCTGAACGGCACAGCCAATGGAAGTTTTTATACACTGTATACCCGACTGGGGGTGGACGTAAAAGGGCCTAAATTAGGAAAAGCCACAACGTCAGCCAAGGTAGAGGCAGATTTCAGAGGTTCGGGAACCACTTTTTCCACAGTACGTCTACGCCATGCATACCTCAACCTCGATTGGGGCAAATCGGCATTACTTTTGGGACAAACATGGCATCCCCTCTTTGGAGAAGTTTCTCCACAAATACTCAATCTATCCGTGGGTGCCCCTTTTCAACCCTTCAGTCGTGCCCCCCAAATTCGTTATCAATATGAAGTCGGGAATATAAAACTGATTGGCGCTGCAATTTGGCAATCACAGTATCTTTCCGTAGGACTTGACAATATAAAAAGCCAGAATTATATAAAAAATAGTTGCATACCGGAATTTTATGCCGGAATAGATTATAAAGTAAAAAATTGGTTATTAGGAGCCGGCATCGAACTGTTATCGATTAAACCAAGAACCGAATCCACCGTAGAAATTTCAACCAATGAAAATGATGACAATACCATCAGCAAAACTTTTAAAGTAGATGAACGCATCACCACTCTGTCTTATGAAGCTCATCTGAGATATAGTGATAGGAATTGGTTTATTGCTGCCAAAAGCGTACTAGGCAATAATCTGACACAAACATCCATGTTGGGAGGTTTTGGAATAAAATCCATTGATAAACGAACCGGAAAACAAGAATATTCTTCCATTCTGAATTCCAGCACCTGGTTGAACGTAGTTTATGGTGAAAAATGGAAACCGGGACTTTTTTTAGGTTACATCAAGAATTTAGGAACGGGTGATGCCGTGACTAAATTATATGGTACCGGAACTGATGTGGATCAATTGGTCACAGCCGGAGCCGAATTAACTTATAACATTGCGAACTGGAAATTCGGATTGGAATATACCCTAAGTACAGTCTGGTACGGATCATTGGATTCGACGAATGGAAAAATCATAGATACTCATTCTGTCAGTAACCACCGTATAGTAGGAGTAACCATGTTTATGTTTTGATAAAAGCACTATGATCAACAAAGCTGAAAATCAGTAAAATTTAAATTTACCATATTATCGGGAATTTTCTGATATAAACGATTGCGTATATTCTTTTTTAAATTACTTTTGCGGCTATAGTAACTAAAAACATAAGATTATGAAAAAATTATTACTCGTATGTGTCATGCTATTGACAGTAATAGGCATGAAAGCAGAAGATTCGGCAATTGAATTGCTGAATACGACTCCGAAAAATGGAGAAAAATATTCTGTGAATGAAGCAGATGGAAATGTCGTATTCACTTTTAATCGTGGAGTCACAATCGATAAAGCATGGATTGTACCTGCAGAAGGAAACAAAATTGCAATCACTAATTCTTGGGATTCATTTATCCTTCAGTATTATTATTATTGCGGAATAGCGAATCAAATGAAACAGCTACTTTCTGATGGAATCATTAAAGCCGGTGAAACGTTCTCTATCGAATTAGAAGGAATAAAAGATAAAGAAAATCCCTCTATAATTTTTGGAACGGACGGTAAAGTATCCATTTCACTGGTTGCAACACGTTTGCCAGCCACCTTAGTGAGTGTCAGCAAAGAAGATGGAACAGATTTAAAATCATACTACAAACCTGGAGATGAAGAGGGAATCATCACCTTTACTTTTTCCGAACCGGTAACTTGCCAGAGTGCTGAGATTATTTATGGTGATGTTGAAGCAGGGACTTATGGTCATCAGGATGTCCCATTTACCATAACTGAAGAAAAAGTTCTAGCCAATCTACAGGGAATCCATATGGAACCGGAAGCTTTGAATGGAGCTACTGCAATAACTCTCCAACTCGGGACTTTACAAGCTGTATCCGATGAAAGCATCGTTGAAGGTAACATCCCTGGTTCTCCGGGAAGAGTCGGTATGCATTATACAATAAAGAAGGGTGCTTCTGAAGAAATATATGGTGGATTCGAAGGCGATATAGATAAAGATGATCACCTTAGCTGTTGGATATCCGGAAAAATAACTTTTGATGCAGTACGTTTTTCTTATAATCTCAAGAATAAACCGACAGTAATAGATATATCCAGTGATCAGTTTACTATAACGGATGACCCTGAAAATGAAGGAGCGATCACATTTACAGTTCCATTACAATATTTCACTTTTGACGCTGGTGATGTAATTGTGGAACTAGTCAATGCCAATGACCTTGCCGGAAGTAGTGTAGAAATAAATGAAACCTTTAGTTCCAAGGGAAGAACTGCCGCAAACTCAACATGCCTTGGCATCACTCCTACTCCGGGAACATTGAGCGCATTCCCGCAACAGTTTACTTTTGTATTCAATGATGCAGTAACTGTGGAATCGGGTACAATCATTAATGGTGAAATGGAAATGCAATTGATCGTAGGAGCGAATATCATCGTAGATAATAATAAAGTAACAATTACCAATTTCAGAGGATCATTCATCGGTGATGTCTCTTTCAAATTACAAGTAAAGGATTCAAAAGAGGCTTATATTACTTATGGAAATACTGAAAATTATGTAATAGCAGAATATTCTATTCCATCCAATACTTTGGTATGCACAAGTTCAGACCCGGCACCAGGAAAAGTAACAAGTTTGCATGTCATTACTTTAACCTTTACTTCTCCTGACAAAAGTATTGTAGGAGGTTTTGATCCGGAAAAGAAAGCAACTTTAACAGATGAATCCGGTAATGTAGTAGCAACCGGTACATTCGATTATGCCGATTTTGCATATCCTATGAATGCTATTTTGACCCTCGACAAAGAAATAACTACGGCTGGAGTCTATACGCTGACAATCCCGGAAGCAGCTGTTTACAATGATCGGTTCGATGATGCTGAAGAAGATCTTGGTGTTGCAAACGGAGCAATTTATAATCCTGAAAAAACCATCATTTACAGTTTAGGGGAAATTACTCCAACAACATGTACTGTAACCCCCGCACCTGGAGAATATAAATTATTACCAAGTCAGTACGTATTCACCTTTAGCCGTAATGTCACCATTGAAATGGCTAAAATGAAAAATGATAACACAGATAGATTGGGTGAAGATATTCTCTCTAATGTAAATGTTGATAATAACATAGTAACGATTACTCTTCCTGAAGGCTCTACATCAAACTATACTTTCTTAAACTTTATGTTAGAAGCAATAGACATCACAGGTGAAGCAGTCACTTTAGGAATGGCAGAAGGTTATGTTGTTGTAGATTACACTACTCCTGTAGCAGCAAATACTTACGAATGTACAAAAATTACTCCTGAAGAGGGTGAGGTTAGTAGTTTGAAAGTATTCACCTTGACATTTACCAACAGTGCAAACGAACGGGCAACAGTAGGAGGCTTCGACACTTCAAAAGAAATCGTTTTGAAAGATAGTCAAGGCTCTATAGCAACCACCGGAACCATTGATCTTACAGATGGTGATAATTGGGCAGAAGCTATAGTCACCCTATCTGAAGAAATCAATACAGATGGAACATATACATTAATTATTCCGGAAGGCACCGTATATGATGACCAATTTGATCCTTATGCTGATGATTTCGGCGTTTCATTCGGAGCAATTTACAATCCCGAACTAACATTTACATATCAAGTAAAAACAACAGGTATTGAAAACGCTACTATTGATGAATTAACCGGTGAAGTATCAGTATACAATACTCAAGGTATATTCATCCGCAAAGCAGATATATCAGTAGCTTTAAAAGATCTACCTAAAGGTATTTATATCGTAAATGGCAAAAAGATCGCAGTTTATTAATCAATAAACCTATACTACAGAAATGCTATTTGGAGTTTAAAATTCCAAATAGCATTTTTTTATCTAACCTTATCGCTATAGAATAGACATTCCGTCTCCTCCTTCTTTTTTTAACACAATTAATTCTTATTCATTTTCATATATCTCTTGTCAGAAATATCTATTTTAAATATCGAAAACATACATTTTTATGACGTAAACAAAACGTATTTAACACACTCTTAAAATAGTATTTTCACAAAGACTAATAAGCAATGATGTACATCCATAAAATTCTATTGGTAGTACATTGATATACTATAATTTACACAATCATCTTATTTCTTACCATACATTAGATCCCCCTCAAAAGCAACTCTTCCTCCACCTTTATTTCACCCCATTTCCGTCCATACTTACTATTCCGTTAAGTACAACTATTTTCTCATTCCTATACCTTTTCATAAAAGGCATTCATAGGAAAAGACGAAGTATAAAAAAAAGAGACCGTCTCTTGATTCGAGACGATCTCTTTCACTTCATGTAATATTGAAAATCCTTAGACTTTCATACTTATAAAATTACTTATTAATGAAAACTTTCTTAGAAGTCATCTGACCATTAGCTATGATTTTCACTATTACCACTCCATTATGTCCATTGGCAAAAGTAGTAACTGTATTGCCTTCAGCAACATTTGCAGAAGCCTGATCAATTACCATACCATTCAAGTCATAAAGAGTCACAACGGCATCCGTAGCTTCATTAAATTCAGTAATCACTCGTTTGCCATCTACACGTACTGTTACATCACTCGATACCTTTTCAGTATCTTCAATTCCTGAAATAGTACCCTCTGTAAAATGACTAATAGCAGCATTCTCAATCTTACCGGTATTGGCATCAATAAGCATACATACGACATCCACTTTGTTCATATCTGATATTTTAACATCTGAAATATCAGTTTGCATAGCAAATTCATAAAGTTTATTTCCTGTAACAGAATTTGGTATGTAACCTGGAGTACCATTCATAGAACTACCAATACACATACGAGCAACATGATCATAAGTAACCCATGGTGAAGGACCAAAGCTACCACTTGCTCCCCATTCACCTAACAGCGGATCTTCAGTAGCATGGAAACCGTTTGTCTGCTTACCTTTCAAACCACTTTCAAGAAGTACATATAATATGTTATAGTTTGCAGAAGGTATATCAAGTGCATACTTCACATTAGTAGGTACATATATTTGTTTAATTTCCGGATCATAAATAGCATCTCCAACAGAAATATCAGCAACAGCATCCACTTCAAGCTCACGCAACATTATGTCAGTAAATGTCTTATTACCTTCCGGAGAAAAATAACTATATTGAGTTCCTCCCGTATAAATAGGAGAATACACAGTATCGATACGGTTCACAAGTCCTGTAGGAGCAGCAGATAGTCCAAGGAATTGACCATAAGCACTAAAATCATAAGGATCTGTTCCTCCTGAAGCGGTATGAATAGCGACAGGAATAAAATTATCCGGGAACTGTTGTTGCAGATATTCAAACGCTATATCGCCAAGAGGACAATTCTGACACCAAGCACCTGTCAATTTCTCAATAACAACCTTCTTATTAGGGGTAAATGCCAGATTCTTAACTGTAGATTTGATTTCTTGTACATCTCCTTCCACTTCTACACCTAGGGTATACTCAGTGATACGACCCGGTTCTACAGGTAATTTATTTGTAAAAGAGAACTTATGAATGTCACCAGCTTTAAGATTCAAGTTTGTTTCAGTTATTTCATCTTTTACGCTTTTATCCGCATTATAGTAATATGCCTTGATTGAATTATAAGTGCCTTCCCCTTTTATCATGACATAACCACCTACTGTTACTTCTTCCATATCTTTCACAATCGATTCGGTCATGTTTCCTAAAGAGAAGTTTCCATCATATACTACCTTAATATCATCAACCAATATCATGCTCTGGTCGTTATTGCGATTTAAGAAAGCGATATATATCTTCTTACCTTTATAATCATCCAAAGCTACTTTGTTCTCTTTCCACTCACCGGCTAATCCTTCTTCAGACTCACCCGGACTTTCAACTGCTTCATATACTTTCGTGCCTTCTTTCTCGATCCGAGCTACTAATTCATCATTCAAAGATGATAATTCTTCATCACATTCCCAAACAAATACTCTTAATACATCTTGTTTATCTTTTTTATAAGATTGTGATTTCCAAGACAAAACGTACTTATCACTCGGAATATAAAGTTGAATTGTAGTCATCCAGTCATTGGATTCTCCGGCAGGATCGTACATAGAAGTCGAACCTACACAAAAATCCGAATGGGAAGTAGATTCACGAATAGTGAAATTCCAAGGTGTATTACTACTATCGAATTTCATATCCTGCATTTCTTTAGTCGGTGTATTTTTATCACCGTCCCATAATAAGAAACGATTATAGGAATTAGTTGGATCAGAGAAATCTTCTTCAAACAAATTATCCCCCGGCTGCGGTAATGGCCTCTCATACAATCCTGTAAATTGAAGAGATATTTCTTCATTAGGACAATTCCCCATAAGATCAGTTACAGCTCCGGCAGGAATTTTAACTGTATATTTCACATCCTTATATAAATAACGTTTGCCGGCAGGATAAACAGCCATCATATTAGTAGAAGTAGCCAATACCAATTCTGAAAGAGGATCTACACTCCCCTCCTGATATAATGTTCCTACTACACCGTTTACTAGGGTCAACGGTACATCAAATTGAATAGACAATGGTGAATTGTAACTCAATTCACTAACATTGCTACCATCAGCCGGAGAGAATTTCAAAGCTTGAACTGGCTTATCTTCTCTACCTATATAAGTAACGTCAATGTCTTTATTCACAATATCCGTACCTTCAATACCAAAGCATCCGGCAGGGATTTTCAACGTGTACCGCTTACCTTCAGTAAAGGTAATCGGTTTAAATCCAATAACAAACGATTTAGCCGAAGAGCCTTGTTTGATGCTGAGAGAACTTGCAACTTTGGTTTCACCATCATAAAGATAAGCTTTAGCACCACTCAGCACTTTAGCATTTTTATCAAAAGAAACAGTTACTGTTGTCAATTTAGAGAAGCTGCTGCCTGTAGGCGGGAAAACGGTAGAGGAAGCCAACAAGTTAACAGAGGCAGCCGCTTCCGCAAAAGTTTCGGGTAGAGTTATAACATAATTCTGATCTTTAGTCATCGCAATAGCCGCCAACGTTTTGCCATCTCTTGAGATTGCTATCGGACTTCCTGTATATTCATATCCCGTACTTGCAATGAAATCAATACCATATTTTTCTTTTAAAACCAGCCGAAGATCATACCAAAATTGTCCGACACGCCATATTAATGAACGCACAGGATTAACAGCTGGTGTTGCAGCAAATACAACTCCCGAATTATCAATAGCATTTCCACCTATATCAGTATCTTCTTCTTCGTTATATAAAACAAAGTTCTTTGTATCCAAATTATACTGAAAAGCCAACTCACGTTCATCAGGGAACTCAGATCCTTCTATCTCTTCCACATTATGAACCGTACCTGTAACCCACTTTCCATCAGGGCTAAATGCAGGAAAATCAACTTTACTGTCCGATGTTAAAACACCTTCTCCAAGTATATCATAAGTTTGGGTAGCACGATGATACACATAATAAGAACTTTGCTTGACATAAACGAACGACAAACAACCCAAAATATGTTCCCCATCCGCTGATATTCCAACAAAACGATTCATATTTTCATCTCGCCCCCAAGCGTCTTTAGTAGGCAAGTTCGGACAAGGAGTAGGAACACCGTCCACCCAAAGCATTGGAATTTCACTTGATTCCAAACCATCGTTATCTCTCAAAGTACCTACGATACAACGTCCATCTGCAGATATGGATACCGCATTTCCTCTAAGTGCTTTGGAGTTTTCTCCCGTAAGCTTTATCCATTCTCCATTTTCATATTTAGCCGGAGAACCATCATAATTCCCGACTACGATTTTTCCACCATCGCTCACATCGTATGCACCGCTAGAAACTCCCATTTCAGTCTCTTCATCGGTTAGCAAACTAACACGTTCACCATTAGTGATGTTTAATAAATAAGGATACGAATCCATAGATTCATTATCCCCATTCGTCCCTTTTGCCACAGCCCAAAGCCCGTCGTCGGACATATTCATCAGATCTACTCCCGTCTGAAATCCGAAGGTCGTAATCTTAGGAGCTTGTGCCCCAACAGAAATCGGCAATAGTCCAAGTGCTATCGCCGCATAACAAATTAGTTTTTTCATGCTTCGCTTTAAATTTAAAAAATACAAATAATTCATGGCAAAAATATAAAAATAACATGGATTAATACCCAAAATGCACTTATTTACACAAAATTAACAAGCGCAACCCGAACAAATTCGTATCTTTTAGATATTTTTGCCAATAAACTAAGAAACCAAAAACCAAAATGAAAAAGATTATTTACTTGGCAACACTCATGCTTTGGAGCATAGTAGCCACCTCTTATGCACAACTACCGTCTGTAACATTAAAAGACATTAATGGTAAAACTGTAGACACTGCCAAATTACAGAATGACGGAAAACCTTTCATCATTAGTTTTTTTGCCACCTGGTGTAAACCTTGTAACCGGGAATTAAAAGCAATTAGTGAAGTCTATGCCGACTGGCAGGACGAAACGGGTGTGAAAGTCATCGCGGTTTCGATTGACCAAGCACAAAACATTCAAAAAGTAAAACCATTGGTCGATGGTTATGGATGGGAATATGAAGTATTGCTCGATCCGAACAGTGATTTCAAACGTGCCATGGGAGTAAATATGATTCCGGCCGTATTTGTTATTGACGGAAACGGAAAGATAGCAGATACACGTAGCGGATACACCGAAGGTTCCGAAGAACATCTGATCGAGAAAGTAAGAGAATTAATAGGAAAGAAATAAAAAGGAAATGACAAATTACTTCTACTATGCTCTTGCTTGCCTAGCCTTAACAACATCGGTTACGATGGCACAAGACAATGGAAAAGCTATCACATTAAAGGGTAGCATCCAAAGTGATGTATTAATACCGCAAGAGGATGAAAAAATCGGCACAGGGACCTATGACGATTGGGCATTAACCAATACGTATGCCGAACTTCATCTTCTTAATAAGTATGTGACTGCCGGTGCGCGTTTGGAATTTCTAGAATATCCTTTGCCTGGTTTTGAAAAAGATTTCAAAGGCTGGGGCGTGCCTTATTTTTATGTAACAGGTAATTATAAAGGTGTCCAATTGACCGCAGGCGATTTCTATGATCAATTTGGATCCGGTTTTATATTCCGTACTTATGAAGAGCGTAGTCTTGGTATAGACAATTCACTCCGGGGTGGTCGTCTGGTTGTACAACCCTTCAAAGGCGTAAATTTAAAACTCATTGGTGGCCAACAACGTCGTTATTGGCATCATAACGATTCTTGGGTATATGGGGGCGATCTGGAATTGAATGTTGAACAATGGAGCCAACGAATGCAAGAAAGTAATACTTATCTGATGTTAGGAGGATCTATCGTTAGCAAGCATGAAGGAGATGAAGATATTTTGTTATTTAGACCAAACGGAGAACAAGATGAATTCGGTGATCCGGTGATGGGAGCTTACAAACTGAACTTTCCAAAAAATGTAGGTGCATTTGACGTACGCGCACGGTTGCAAAAAGGTAATTACAATATTCTTGTCGAATATGCACGCAAAGGTCAAGACCCTTCTTTTGACAACAAATACATTTATCGCCACGGAAACGCCCTATTACTTTCCGGTTCTTATTCCAAAAGAGGAATGAGTGTATTATTGCAAGCAAAAAGAAGTGAAGATATGGCGTACCGTAGCGCACGTTCAATGAACGGCACCTCCTCTTTCATCAATCATTTACCCGCTTTTTCAATGCAACAAACCTATGCCTTGGCAGCACTTTATCCTTATGCAACCCAAAATGCATTAGGCGAGTGGGCTTTCCAAGCGGAACTCGGATATAATTTCAAGCGTAAAACGGCTTTAGGTGGCAAATATGGAACCAATGTAAAAGTTAACGTTTCACATATACGATCTATAGACAAAAATCCGTTAGATATTGAGGATGTAAAAGGTACTAAAGGATATACCAGTAAATTCTTTAAAATGGGTGACGAGACTTACTACCAAGACATCAATGTACAAATTGAAAAGAAGTTGAGCAAGCAATTCAAATTAAACTTGATGTATATGAACCAGCGTTATAACAAAACCGTTATTGAAGGTGAAGGCGGAATGATTAATTCGAATATTGCTATTGCGGAAGGTAAGTATCAATTCAACCGTAAGTTCACTTTACGCGGTGAAGTACAATATCTCGCCACTAAGCATGAAAGCGGTGATTGGGTTCATGCTTTACTGGAACTTTCGGTATTGCCCTATTTCATGTTCACCGTGAGTGACATGTACGGCAAACCATTCGTAGATAATGAATACAGAGATAAAGAACATTACTATATGGCTTCTGTTACGTTTAATTATAAAGCACACCGTCTAATGGCCGGTTATGGTAAAACCCGTGCCGGATACAACTGTTCAGGAGGTGTATGCCGTTATGTACCGGCAAGTAAAGGTGTACAGATTTCATATAATTTTAATTTCTAAAGCATGAAAATTATAAAACATATAACTTATATTGCATTAACAACCTTTTGCCTCACCGGATGTGACAATATTTCTGAAAACGAACGTTTTATAGAGGTTGAAACAACCGAAGCTACAAAATGTGTATTAATAGAAGATTTCACAGGACAAAAGTGCGTTAATTGTCCGAATGCTGCAGAAGAAGCACATAAAATCCAAGAGATGTATGGAACGAATAAGGTGGTCGTAGTAAGTATCCATGCGGGATTTATGGGAGTCCCTGTAGCTAAAGGAGGTTTGATGACCGATACGGGAAATGAATATGCAGATTATTGGAAGGTGGAAGCCTATCCTTCCGGATTGATTGATCGCAAAGAAGGGCTATTCGATTATCCGGCATGGGCTGCTCAAACTTATAAATATATCAAAGCAGATACTCCTGTTGACATGGAAATCAGCAGTGATTATAATGAAAGCAATAAAACAGTAGAAATAAAGATCGAAGCCACCGGCCTTGAATCTATCGCTGGGAAATTGCAAATTTGGTTGACAGAAAGCAATATTATATCTCCTCAAAGTATGCCGGAAGGAGGAACTAATAAGAATTATGTACATAACCACGTATTCCGTACTACTGTAAACGGCACATGGGGAGAAGATATACAAATCAATGAAGGCGAGTCCAAAGAAGTAACACATTCATATCAACTGGATGACAAATGGAAGCCGGAAAATATGTCAATAATAGCTTTTATTTATGACAATAACGGAGTTATGCAGACTACAACATGTGAAATTATAAACAACAATTATTAATAAAAAAACATTTGATTATGAAAAAATTCAGTACACTTTTATTGTTTATGTTGATAGGATATTCAACAACTTATGCACAATCTATCGTATTCACCAACAATGATGAAGTTTTGGAAGATGCTACGACAGTTGTATTCCAAGCAGTAGAATATGAAGATTGGACAGGTGATATGGGCGTAAAAGCAGAAACTAATTTAAAAGACGAAGAGACACTGGAACCTATAGGAGACCAACTATATATTAAAAATCAAGGTGATTCGGATACAAAAATTTCAGTAACAGTAGAAAAATTGAATACATCCAAATTGACATGGTGTGGTGTTGATGATCAGTGTACTGAAATGAAAAATGATATCCTTACTAAAAGTACTGATCTTGGAGCAAATGCTTCAACAGTTGTACAATTAGATGCTGCTTTTACATACGGAGAGTCTGCAACCTATAAAACCAAAATTACAGTTAAAGTGGGATTGGAAGTAGTCAGAACAATATTTGTAAACTTCTTATATAACGCAGCAGGAATTTCATCTACAGAAAGCAACCATTCCATTAAAGTTGCAAATGGTGAATTCATTTATAGTTTCGACAATAACGCCAATTATCAACTCGACATTTATAATGTTACAGGCTTATTGGTTAAAAGTGAAATTCTCAACCAATCCGGTAATGTTTCGTTAAGTAACCTCTCAAAAGGTATCTATATTTACGAAGTGAAAGAGAATGGTAAACCTATCGCTTCCCACAAATGCGTAATCGAATAAAATTAAATTAAGTATAACTACTTCATCATGAAAAAGCTCCAATTCTTTGAAAAGAATTGGAGCTTTTTCATGATGTCTCTTTTGGAAATGAGCCAATAGTAAAATAGATATTCAACAGAAATCTATCCACCATATCCTCTCTCTTATTTACTTTAATGAAAAGAAACAAGTGCTTCCTGCACGCAAACACTTGTTTCTATTACCCCAAATTACTATTTGGTTATTACAACTTTCCCGACTACACTATCTACCTTTACCAAATATATACCTGTCGGTATGGCTGCGATGTTTATCCGGTAAGTTTCTTCATCATCGGTAATGCCTAAGAAAACAATCCTACCGTGGGTATCAATCAAACAAACTTCCATCTTGGCTTGCACACCTTCAATGATGAGATAAGAATCTTTAGTATGGAAACGTATTTCACCTTCGACTGCATATTCTTCAATACCAGTCGATAACAGACGTACGGTATTGGAAGTTACTTCACCACAGGCAGAATAAATAGCAGCTACTTGATATTCAAGATATTTCCCGTCATAAACTTTCTTATCTAAATAAAAAGTGGCATGCAACGGTTCCCCATTCACAAGTTCACTGTTACAATAAAGATTATAGCCCTCGAAGGTGTTGACAACAGAAGTGGTTACCCCAGACAGAGGAATACTCTGCAAACTTTCACCCGTAGCAGCCTTCGGAACAAATGCTTTTCCGTCTATAAATTCCGGTATACGCGCAGGAGTCTGTGCATACGCACGAAGACCAATTGTAATATTCCAGTTGCCGTTAATATCATTATTACTTAGAGTCTCCCAGCTTACACCATCGGAAGAATAAAGATCGCCCTTTCCAATTCTGGCAGGCCCTTCATCATATCCTAAAGGTACGGTGATCTCATTATGCTCTACATAAACAACTACTCTCAAAGATTTAGCCGTATTCACTGGAATAGGACGATCCAGAACTATTGTATTGAAACTACGTTGTCTCAACTCCGGTACATACTGCTGATAAACAAGACTGCTCCCCTCATATACCAGTAAAAACAAAGCATCCGGCACCTGATTGATATATACTTCAACCTCTGAAAGTGCCATATGGCCATAAGCTTGCAACTCTTCACCTGACCATTGAACTCCTGCAAAATAGCTCCCGCCACTAGGCATACCAGCTGAGCCATAAGCGGTTCCACTGTGCCATTTCAAATGTACAGCTTCGCCCAAAGAAGGCGCACTCCACTCCAACCGAATACCATCAGGAGTCTGTTCGCCAGAAAGTTGTCCCGGTTTCTGACAATTATTACTATACTTCACATCAATAACTGCTTTGTCACTGAAATCACTGATGCAAGAAGTCCTGTAATGAGCCTTCACCTGATAAGTGTATTCACCGGGCAACAGATTATGATCAGTATAACTAATACCACTTACCGCTTCATCATTTACCTTTTCTCCATCCCGGTAAATGTCATAACCATAAATGGCATCTATGGCATTTTCATTCAAGCTGATCGCATCTATCATGGAAGGAATAGCATCCGCATGCTGCCGAATCACAATATATTTAGTTTCAGCAGAGAATGGATAACTAAACTGTTTCCACTCTTCATTAGTAGTAATAGCGGCAACTTGAATAAAGTCGTCCAACCGATCGCCATGTGCAGAACTTAGTATCTGCAAAGTTCCATTACCATGATGATCGTCTTTGCTGCGAGCAACCAATGAGAATACGAAATTATCATCAAATCCACTTACCGGCAAAATCAGCCATACAGTTCTTCTATTGTCCGCAGTTAAAGCCTTATTACCTTCATAAGCATCGTCCCCTGTAACTAACCAAGTATCCTCTACATTTTGCCAACCAGAAGAACTGAAAGGAGAACCGACTGTCCCCGATTCAGCACTTTCATACATCGAAGCTGTCGTAATTGCCGGATCGACAAATGACAAAATAACGTTGTACGGATAAGTAGACTGCTGTACCTTAAGCTGAATTGGAGCATCACAATTGCCTGCTTCAATAATCTCGATAGTAGCTTGTCTGGATTTGGCAGAAGTAGTACCATCTATGTAAACTGTCTCAACTTCATAAGTATATTCACCAGCCGTACTACGTACTTCTTCAAAGTAACGGAATTTCAACGGAGAATCATTCAACTTCTCTCCGTTACAGTAAATATTATATCCTTCTACTCCCTTTACTCCATCCAAATCGAGGAAAATAAAACGAGTATTAGACGGTTCCTGCAAGGCAAGTCCCAGCAAATGAAGTCCCTCTTTCGTCGTAATGACACTCATTCCTCCGGCAGATGCACCCAATTCCGGTTTGATCTCCAGATAATCCGCCAGATCAATACGCCCGGTCTGTGTACCGGTCCTATAATCATACATACATATGGAATATGGATTCTCATAACCCTGTTCAAAAGCATAAAGGACTCCATTATAATAGGCTGTTCCCGCCGCTCCTTTATAAACATTTGCACCACCCAATTTAGCTCCTTTCTTATTAACATATATACCTGTTTCCCAATCACCGACTTCAAATCCCCCACGTCCTTCATCCAGATCGGGTATATAAGTAAGGTGGCGTGCTATTTCGGAAATAGACAGGGTATCACTAAGAACCTTGTTCTCCATATCCACTTTATATATGAAACTATTGCAATCCGAAACATAAAAGTCCGTTCCGTCAAAAGCCAAATTACGTATCCCATTCAACTGGTTATTAACATCAAAGCTCTCGATAAAGTCTCCGTTCAATGAATATTTATTAATAGTACCTTTAGCCTTAAATAAAGATGTATAAATATATTCCCCATCAGAAGCAACAGCCATCTCACTGGGAAAATGCCCACGGAACATATGAACAAATTCAGGATAGTTTTCCTGACAAGTTACCGGTATGCGAGTAAGGTCAATAGGGAATGAGCTTTCTGTAGCCAACGGAAAATTCCAGCGTAAACGGATCGTGCGATTTAACTCTACATCCGCTTTCAATAATGAAGGAGCATGCGGCATTCCTATCTCGATAATCTCAGCTTCAGCAATATCACTTAAACCGGATTCGCCACCATTCTCATATAGAGTAGATACCTGATAAGCATAAATGCCAGCCTGTCTCACCTCATCCGAGAAAGTTCTTTCCTTCACAACACTACTATTGATCTTCGCACCATTACGGTATACATTATAACCGGCCGGAATTAAATCAGTCGATCCATTGGAAGGTGACAAGTGAATTGAAATATTGAAGTTGCCATCAATTCCTTCATAGTTAGCAGGATACCATTCTTTCCCATCCATCGAGATAATATTTCCTTTCCCATCAACCGATGCAGAAGCATCCATGCCTATCGGATGCATACCAGCTTCATGCATAACCAAGAAAGTTACTTTATAACTGTATCCCGCTTCTATATGAACCGGCTCATTCAATTTAACCATGTTGTACTCACCATACCGAATATCGGAACTTTTAATCTGCTGTGTCAAAATGCAATCATCATCCTTATACAGCTTCAAAGAAAGTGCCAGGCAACGTTCTTTTATAAATACGCTGACCTCATCAAGAGACATTCCCCGATAAGCGATCAAATCTTCATACTCCCATAAAGTTCCTGCCCAAAAGTATCCACCTTCACCAATTCCGAATGATTCCTCATTTGTACCACTATCCCATCGCAAATCTACCGGAGTCTTTGTTTTTTCATCAGGCAATTGCCACGAGAGAAACACCTGACGATTTTGCTTCACACTGGAAGTCAACCCGGTCGGTGAATAATAGGGAGCCCCGAATTTGATCGTAACAATCGCTTCATCCGAATGTACGGACTCTTTATTATTCGCATAAACAGCCGTTACGGTATATTTGTAATTTCCATGCAACAAGTTCCTATCCAAATATTCAGTAGCATTAATAACTGACTCATTCACTCTCTTTCCATTACGATATATATAAAAGCCAACCGGCTGTTTATTCGTACTTCCTTTTTCCCAGGTCAATTTCACATCCGTATTCCCCTCACCTGTTGCTGAAAGTCTAATAGGACGCGGAGTTTCGGAAGCTTCTGTAACAGTATATTTTACACTCAATTTTTTTATACCTATATCTGGAACAGAATATAGCGAAAGATCGGATGTATAGCTTTGTCCTACCTCACCGTTACGAGCATCTATAGCCACAGTCAGTTTTTGTTCCTCCCCAGCTTCCAATGTACCACTCTTAGGAGTGTAAGACAACCAGCTATTAACATCACAAAGGTTATAAGCAAAAATTCGTGATGGAGACTGCTGTAAAACTCCAAGCAAAGTCAACGTACCGTCTTTAAAACTTGTCGTAGCTTCCATTCCTGTCAGGTAATTCGGCCCTGTAACATAATTACCAACTTTATAACCGGGAATATCCATTGTAGAATGAGTGGAAACAATCTTGCGTGTATTAATATTATATTGTATGATCTGCGTCATATCCATACTATTATGCCCGGAAGTCTCTTGGCTACTAAACCAAAGATAAGGACCACCCGGAGTTATATTATCAAAGGCAGATCCGGAACTGCTGACTTCCATTTCCGTAGATATATTACGGAAACTTACCTTAATGTTCCCTTCACGGTCAACCCGGCCTATTGAATTGTATCCTCCTACCCAGAACTGATCATTGCGCGAATCATAACTACAATGGGTAATCTCCAAATCGGTTTGATCACTGATAACAATTTCTTTTATCAACCGTTTATTGCGCAAATCCAACTGGAACAGTGTATTGGTTCCATCACTTCCATAAAAATATTGTCCATCGAATGCCAAGTCATACAATTTATAATACATACCCGAAATAGAGAATTCTTCAATAAAGTTTCCTTCTTTATCATACTTAAAATATTTACCCAAATAAAACCAAGAAGCGGTATAAAAATTCTCACCGTCAAAGGCAATGGAAGACTGTAAGTCACTCGATGCATTAAAAGAATGCTGCACATCCCATCTGTGTTCAATACTACCTGAATTTGCTTCATATAAAGGTGCTAGATTCCATTTAACTTGTCCATCTCCGTCATTTTTCAGGGTAATCGAACGAGTTGTCGTTTGTTCAGCTTTCAATTCAACTGAAAGATCTGCATTATCGACCTTCAAATCGGGACGTGTCAATGTAGCAGTAAACCTGTTATCTGTATCATTTTGTACTTCCCATGTTTCTTTATAAGCGTTATAGCCGTCTTTCGAAATAACGACTTCGTATTTTCCCTTTTCTATTTTTGGGAAATTAATCACCCCATTGGCACTCGTCATCGCTTGGATAATTGCTCCATGATCGGCAGTCAATGTCACCAGACATCCGGAAACTGTAGCTCCTGATTGCTTGACTGTCATTTGAGCAGTAGTCCATTGCGGATTCCAAATCTTAATATCATCTACATACCAATAATCCAAATAAAAAGCCTCATCACCATGTGCCCTGAACCGTATACGGAACATTTCCCGTCCTTCTAAATAATCTTTCAAATCAAATTGTTCGGCACGCCAAGTGAAAGTTCCCTCCTCATTACAGAAGTATTTCACCCGTTTCCAGTTTTTATTATCCACAGACAACTCTACGGAAAGAGTATCACCGTCTATACTCCTATAATTAAGTAACCGCAATTCAAATCGCAAAAACGTATTATCAGGATCAACCGTTCTGAGTTCACGTGTAATGAGTGACTGAGAATAATTTTGAAGACGCGAATAGGCATATGTAGCCGCTGGATCTACCAAACCATAAGTAAAATAATCTATTTTCCAATTATTATCATTTCCCTCTTCATCAACAGGAGTACTCCACTTATCCGGATCCAATGTCCAATTGCTGAAATCATCTTCAAAAGGCAATAAGCGGGTATCGGGTACCTTAACATCAAGTAGTTCCGAATGTTCTGATTCACTATTATCCGAATAAACGCAACTGACCGCATACCGATAATCACCGAATTCAGGTACATTATCCGTATAAATAATCTGTTCTATCGGCATCTGATTCACTTTTTCCCCATTTCGATAAATATTGAACCCAATCAGTTGCTTATCTTCCGACTTGACCTTCGGACGTATTTTATTTGTTCCGATAAAGATGTCATCAATCAAAAGCATAAAAGCATCATCGGATACACAGTTGATCATCACATATTTAGCATTTTTAGGGATGGTATACTGCATAAGTGTCCATTCTACCGGAACCTCTTCATAAGGTAATTTAGTCACATAAGTAAAATCCGACGGACGCTTACCTGTAGTGGAGTAACCCACACGGACACGTTCCAAACCATCTCTATCACTATAAGTCTTTGCTTGAAAACTGATCTGAAAATCTTTTGAAAATTTCAATTCAGGCGAAATTATATAATCGTTATTTTGAGTCGTAGCACAAAATGCAACTAACATCTTCTTGCCCGAAAATGGTTGAATATTCGGCCAGTCACTTGTTGAAGGAGCCGTTTGTGAAGGATTCATGATAATAAATGCCATCTTCTGCCCTTGATTAGGAAACGAAGCTGCCGACCAAGTATAAGTGTTGGCATTATCCTGATCCAGATAATCCCAACCGATGCTTCCGGGCGAGTTTATAACAAAATCGGAATGTCCTTCAAAGTCATCAAAATAACCATCCATCGGTTCAGGATTATTCCACTGTATGGTCACCGCCTTCTCATCGACACTCACCGTATGAAGCCCATAAGGGATTCCATCCTCTGCTCCTGCCAATTGAATGGGTGTTGGAGCCGGTGCCCCCTGTTCAACCGGAGGCGTAGCCGGATGTTTAGGTAAAATCTTCAAATTCTCCGGTTCATTCGCAGCATAAGCTAAAAAACAGCCAACAGCTACTATAGGAAGTAAATATTTAATGTATTTCATAATCTTGTCCTCGTCTTTTTATTATTTAATAATGAGCTTGGTCGTACTACTACCCTCCTGTTTGATCAGACGGATCATAACAATCCCCTCATATCCATTAACTGGGAAAGATTGTTCAGTACCGTTTGCAACAGCATCATAAAGGATAAGCCCGGAAGTAGTTGTACAAATAATTCTGTCACCTGCATTCAAACCCTTAGCATAGATAACACTTCCATTTGTGGTAAAACGAACATCCGATTCGTGCATAGCATCTTCGATACCGGTTGACGTCGTCAAATAAACAGGATCGGATCCTCCATAAAACAACATTCCGTCACCGGCATATACTTGTACAACGTAAGTTTTACCTGCAGTAAATTCACCAGGTGTTGTCTCTTCGATAGGTATGGATGTTCCATTCACTGCGCCCGCAGCGAGTTGATTCCAGACCTTACCGTCATTGTATTCAAGTGTAAGATATTTCAAACGGATATTTCGACCTCCATATTGACAATTGAATCGTACTTTGAGATATTTTTTCCCTTTCATATAGTCGGTCAATATCATCTCAATCCCTTCACTATTGAATTCCGAAATTCTTTGAGTAGGTCCTATCTGTTCCCAAGTGGTACCGTCTAAAGTACCTTCTACATTGAAAACGGTAGTACCCGTAGGACCGGAAGAAGTAATGATAAACAAACAGTTAGTAATGCCATCAGCAAAATTTCTCGTCTCAGCGATTCCGCTCCCTGTAAAGTTCAACGAACCTGTATTAGCTTCTACTTGCCCCTCCAAACGGGTAAAATATGTGATAGGAACAAATACGGAAGTGGTATAAACTTCATCCGTCACTTCCGAAAATTCAAGAAAATATTTCTTAGCATCCGAAACAGATGTCCATTCTACATTTAATGTTCCTTCTCCAGCCTTCTCAAATTTAGTAATAGTAGGAGTACCCAACCTACTTGTCAAATAAATCTGCCATAACCAAAGATTATTCTGAAGTTTCTCAGAACGACAAACAAAAGCAATGTACACTTCTTTTCCAACATATTCACTCAAATCAATCTCCTCTGGAACCATTTCGCCAAACCTATCGGCAAACGAAAAATGCTTCAGTAAATGGAAATCTTTCAATTCACGGGAATGTGTAGAGATATATACATCCAATTTTTCTAAAGTAGTACTTTCTGTCACTCCACGCATAAAATAGAGACTTCCGTTTTCAGGTACCAGCATTCGGGTCGATATCAACCAATCATCTGCATTATTCCAATAATCAAACTGATAGACTATGCCACCGGAACTTTCATCAAAAATCCAAGTAGTACCGTCACCGTTATTATCAATGACCTTCCAACAATCAGGTTCACCGTTAGTCCATGACGTAAAATCACCGATATAAGGTGCAACAGCAACTTTGCATTCAGTAGTAAAAGGAATGGCAGCCCCATACACCACCGTTCCGTCGGCTTGCAGCATATATGCTCTTACATTATAAATGCTTCCCGGTTGTAGACCTGTTATAGTATAATTTATTTGATCTGCTACTTCCACCCTTTGATGAGTTCCTTGGATAGTGGGTTCTTCTTTTAAAGCCCAACAAAATCCCATTTCCGTAATATCCTGCGTTTTATTTTTTAATGTCGCTGTGACCTTTACAGAAGTATCCCTAATATCTTCCGGTACTTCTGTACGAATAACAGCCCAATTCTCTACACCACCTTTTACCTGAAAATAGACAATGCCTTCCTTTTCCAATATATTGGTAATAGGAGTATTTGTTTTTTCTCCTTTCCAGTTCAATGCATTGGGAACGGAAGTATCGGTAAATTCCGTATTTCCCGAACGCCCTGGATAAGTATCTCCATTACGTGTGTTTGTATCATCGATGCCATCTGCCGCTTTGATATACATACAACGATGAGTCGCGTTATTATTCGGTCCATTGACCGACCAATATTTTTCTACCATTTCCTGCGTATAATCATAATGGTAAATCAATAATCCGTGAGCCGGTAAATAGGTATCCCATCCCTTATTCTGCCTGTTCTCAAGTATAAACCATTCATGCCCGGTTCCTTCGGCACGTCCAGGTTGTGCATTGATATAACGTGCCACATTATCAGCAATGGACGACAATGCCACATCTTCGGGGGCATTCAATTCAACGGGTTCACACCATCCCATCTGCATCCGTTCGAATGCCATCAGACAAGGTGGTGTACGACTATCATTATTGTAACTACCGGAAGCATACAAACTATAATCTCCCGGATCAATGCCGTAGCCATTCAGGTATTCGTCGGTGTCGTACATGTCCTTTAACCCGAGAATATGCCCGAACTCATGAGTAAAAGTACCGATACCATCCATCTTGGTACCGCTGGCTCCTACTAATTCCGCAGAACAAGAATAGTTGTTAATTGTAATCCCGTCTATTATGACAGCTTCGTCTCTCAACGTCCAACTATGCGGCCACATATCATCACCGTTACCAGTACTCGCTTCACTATATCCGGCATAAATCACATATACATTATCCATATAACCGTCCTTATCATTGTCATATTTTGAAAAATCCATATTCGGATTATCCGCTTTTGCCATCTGACAAGCCTCCACAACCATACCTCGCGGATTTACATCTTCACCCGTTTCTTTGTCATTACCGGCATAATAGATTTGTTCATGTTCCAACGTATAAGGCCCTACGACAGAAAAATTCGGAATGAATTTACCCATAGAGTTATCGCGATAGTAGTCTTTCACACTGCCCGTACCACCATCAACAGAATAATTCTTTTCATTAAGCCATTTATCAAAATCGGTACTTTCAAAACTAAAAGCTTTATCTTTAAAATTCACAAGAATAACCAAATACTGGCTTTCTGCAGCTTCACCCGCTCTTGTACGTAAAACCGGATTTATAATATCTTTACCCAATATCTGAGCAGGGGCTTTCCTACTTCCTCTCGGAGATTGGAGTAAAGCATCCTTTAATTTTACGAGTGGAGTCAGGGTATTGACAAAATGGGTTTCACCACTCTCTCTTTTATCAAAATTGTGTACTATTTGTTTGGAGATCGTTCTCAGATTTCCGGCTTTTCCGGTATCGATATACTTAAAATATCCGTCTCTATCACGGCTTATCAGATATCCATCTATCGTTGTCACATAGTGGAAATTCTCATCTCCGTAAAGTCTAACGGTGAGAATCGTTCCATCCGGTTGCTCAATAGTTACCGGTCTTGGATTGGCCTTGATAGCAAATGCGTTTTGTGCCTGACACAACAAAAAGCAGAGGAGCAAGATGAAAAAGTACTTGTTTTTTCTCATGTCTTTGTTTTTTTAGGAATTAAAGAATCGTTTTTATGAAAATAAGGAATCAGAACAGGTTTACGGGGCAAATACTCCCCGTTCCTGTTCTTTTTTGTAGAATACCCGAATTAGTTTCTTACAATAACTTTTCGAATGTAATTGCCAATCTTAATAATGTAAAAACCTTCCGGTACAATAAACGATGTATAAGAAGATATGCATCGGGATTGAATTTTCTTTCCTGAAAAATCGTATATATCTATATTTACCGATTGATCCCCCGGATTAACAATAATTGCATTATTTTCTACCCGAACTGGATATTTACCTTCGGATATGGGATCCAAACCTGTCACAATAGCTGATCCGGAAACATTTACTATCGTATTTGCATAGCTCATTTCCAGCTTCAAGACATATGTTCCCGCAGCAGTAACTTCATATTCAAGCCTATATTCAGAATTACTTTCCCCTGTACTATCATAGTAATAATTGGATTGAGCCAATGGAGTGGTTTCATTACATTCTTTAAACAATGATAGCGTGAAAGCATTTGCAGAAGCGACTTTAAAATCTCCGGGTTGCAAACTAATGGCATACCATACCGGATTACTCCGCGTAGCTTCCTGAAATGTCACTTCACCCGGAGTTAAAGCAATCGGAAGAGAACAAGCTTCACCGGGCAGCAAGTCACGAATAGCAAGAGTAAGCTTCTTATCTGCCTGTACCGAACAAGTTACTATGTTAATAAGCAGCACATCATCTTTCTCTACAACAAATTGTCCTTCAAACCATGTTCCATCACTGTTAGTTTGTGTAATATTGACCGGATAAGCCGAACAATCTCCCGATTTGACAAACACAGAAGAAGATTTACGGGAATCAGCAGATTGCTCGTAGAGAATGTCGGCAGTAACAGTAACCTTACCATCTTGTGTAGCCGTATATTTATACCAATGATTCAATACGTTTTCAGGAAGTGGAGTATCACCGGCCTCTACCGGAATTGCCATACTGCAAGATTCACCTTCCTTATAAACTTCCTCAGAAAGAGTGAAATGAGTAGCTTCTTCGATATTATCGAATTTAATGAGATAATCAACTCCGGTCGTAACTTCCATTTTAGTAATTGTACCGACTTTTACAGCATCATAATCTCCATATCCCTGACATGATTTCGGGAAGCTTACTCCTACTGTAATATCCGTATCAATCAGAAGCCAACCATCTTTAGTCGTTTTATATTGGCAATATTTCACAGCCCCTACTGACAAGTCATTTTGCCCAGTCTTTGCAGGCAAAGGGTTAGAACATATATCACCTTGAGCGATGTTTTCATACGAAATAGTAAAACTATACGAATTAAGCCCTTCGCTGCAACTCCAAACAATCATATAAGAAGTATTTCCTGCAACTTCATTTTTAATAAAATCTTTACCTTGAGCTATTGGAGTGTACAGATTATCCAATGTATACAGCTTCACACTCGTATTACTGTTCTGTAAATTAGCCGCTTTTGCATCAACAATAAGGAAGCGGGAATCTCCTTCAGGCACATTTACCTTATAATAATAGGTACCATCATATTGAGGTACTGTGTAAGAACCGGCTTCTATTATTATCGGGGATTCTGTCGAATCTCCCATCTTGGGATCTTCAACTGTAATATCGAACATCTCATCAGAACCCGTTTCGTCTGCCCTTTCTATACAGATCAAATAAGTAGCACCTGCATCAACTTTGCACCTGATCGCAAAATATCCATCTATACTGGCGTATGGCGAATAATCGGAACAAGTTTTATATATACTTATATTCCCTCCGGGCAAGCCATTATCAGATGCAAGGAGCATAAAACCATTCTTACCGACCGTATATTGATACCAATATTTGCCGGTTGCTTTGGGCAATACATTATTATTCTCTTTACCAATGAACGGCATATCGCAAGAAGTACCTTCAGTAGGATGAGTCAGCTTGAAACTTGCCATAGCAGGGGTGGAATACAATGACACTTCAACTATATAATTCTTGCCTGTTTCCACCGCATATTTAGCTACATATTTACTACCTATATTAGTGATGGCTAATGACTCGCTTGCACCTTCGCAGCCTTCATGCACCACCAAAGATGCAGGATAGCTTCCAAAGGTCATTTCCAATAGTCCTGAATCTATGCAAGCATAAGAAAGAAATGTAGGTTTAGTCTGATACGTTTTGCTATCATAATAAGAAGGAACAAAAAAATCCGACTCCGTGGCAGAAATAGCATCCCCACAAGTGGCTCCTCCTTCCACATCAGCATCTTTCAAAACCGCTGTAAAGTTGACGGTACTTTCATTATAAACACCAGCTGCAAGATATACTTTTTGCCCTTTTTTAATAGGGAATATACGAACATTTCCACTATTAATGCCACTGATCATAGTACTATAGGTTCCATCTTCAGACAGTGTAATGGTTGCAGAACCATTAGCTGTCTGCACAGTGAGCAATTTCCCTTGTTCGGCAGGTGCCGTATACACATAATATACGGTATTTTGACCCGTAGAACTTTCAAATGTAAATGAAACTGTCCCTTCTTCGAAAGGAAGTGCGGTCTCCACTGTCGTTTGAGCATAGATGCCAAACACAATGCATAACAAAATACTAGAAAGTAATAGTCTCTTCATAAACCTAGTGCTTTAAATTGTTAATAAGAAAGAGGTGAATTATATTATAGTTCGATAGTATTGTCCTCAAATATAGAAGATATTAAAAGAAAAAATGAATTTAAAAGGGGATAAAAAGGGGATGGTATATACGCATAAATAGGTATATTCCAACTATAGCACTCAGGTATACAGTATGTTATATAATTAAATCGAAATCAAGTAAGAATAAAGTGACTTTGTCCCATCCAAACCTAATTTATGGGTAATTTGTTGTTTCTTTTTTTTGCAATATTCAGGTGTAATGTTAAGTAATGAAGATATTTCTTTTGTACTCAAATTTATATAGACCAAAGACAAAAAACGTACCTCATTGGCTGTCAGTTCAGGATGCCTATCTATGAGAGAATTGATAAAAGTATCGTTTACTTGTTCAAAATAAGTCGTAAAATGTTTCCATTCTTCATTCTCCTCCAACTGTTTCCGTAGTTTCCGGATCGCTTCTTTTAATTTCACATCTTTCGACTTCTTAATCGTATCCGAAACAGAAAGTATATCCAAAATTTCTTGAATGAGACTGTTTCTATTGGCGACAACCAAAGCGTTTGAAACCAATTCCCTGCCTTTCATCTCTATCTCATGTTGAAATTGCCTTCGTTCCAGAAATGACTTTGCTTGCTCTTCATCTAACTGATTCTGTAACAATTGTTGATTTTTCTTTTCCTGATCCAATTCAAGTTCTACGATCTTTTTCTGTTGCTTGTTCTTGACAACCTGGTTGACCAAAGCCCATATCAATATGATTGCTATCACAACCGAGAGCCCCCAAAATATCAGTTCCGTCTTATGTTTAGTTTTGTATTCTTCAAATTCCTTTTCCTTTTTAAAAAACTCAAATTGAATACGGTTATTCTCAAATTGCTTCTTTCCTGTAATATTCCACAAAGAATCTACGGCAAAGATCATGGAATCTTTATAAGCAAAAGCCTTTTCATACCTGCTAATCGCATAATAGGCATCAGAAAGATTACGATAGAAAAAGTTACGTTCTTCTATATTAAGATTTCCTTTTAATGCATCCAATGAATAAAATATAGCAGACTGATAATCTTCCATCGCCATGCAAGCATTGATCAATGACATTTGAATATCAACCCATAACATACTATTTCTAATTTGTTTACCCGCTTTCCGATAGAGTTCCAGTGCCAAATCATACGCTTGCCTGTTTTTCCCTTTGTTGAGATAACAATTCACTTTCAAGGTATGTAGTTTGGTCAACTCAAGGGTATATTTCTTTAGCATATTTTCTGCAATATCCAAGAAATAATCTACTTGCACATAATCATTCAATCCCATGGAAACACTAACTAAATTCATAGCACACCCACCAATAAACAAGCTATCGGTAGTTCCCTTAACCGTGTCGTAGACTTTCATATAATATTCATTCGCTTTCTCCATCTTATTATCTTGCATGTAAAGTCCTGCAATATTATTCAGTATACTCATCTCTTGGCGTTTGTCCAGTTTGTCCACAGCTATTTTATAAGCCTCAAAAAAATTATTTAAGGCACCATTATAATCTAATAACTCTGCCTTATTAATTCCAATATTCTTCAGGATACGAAATAATTTTTCCGGTGATTTTTCATTGATAGCCAATTGCTTGGCTTGGGATAATAATTCTAAAGAATATTGATAATCTTTTTCTATTGATGCTTTGATTGCTATTTGAATCAAGCTGTCGCAACTCTCGCTTGCGGATGAGGTCATTGGACAACATAGACCTTTCAAAAACAGAATTATTATAAAAATATAGCGCATGATTTTCATATACACGATTATTTAAAGTTCACATTTGTCAGCAAAAGTATAATAAAATCATTCATTTACAAGTATTATTATGAAAATCTCCAACTTTGCATTTAAAAAGAATCTATTCTACTTTTCGTTACTTGTTACTGACTGTAATAAAAGTCTTTTTTTACTGACAAAAGACAGTTAATCTCCGTCTTCTGACATTTTCGAACAACATTTCGCTATGAAAAAAGAAAAAAGCATTCATTTGTTGACATTTTGACAATCCTTTTCCCCTGAAGTTAGTATATCAACAGACGAATCACTATCTTTGCAAACCCTAAAACCCTAAATAGACATTATGGCATTTACTAACAACGTTATGATCGTCCGTCACAAATTGTTGGCAGACCTTGTAAGACTTTGGAAACAAAATGAGTTAATCGAACAAATAGACCGGCTTCCTATCAAGTTGAGTCCCCGCAAATCGAAGCCTTTAGGGCGTTGCTGTGTACACAAAGAAAGAGCTGTATGGAAATATAAATGTCTGCCGCTTTTAGGCATGGACATGGCGGATGAAAAGGACGAACTCGACCCGCTATCTCATTATGCACAATTGGCACTCGAGCGACGCGAACAAATGAAGGAAAATATTCTTTGTGTAATCGATGAGGCCTGTTCATCCTGTGTACAAATCAATTATGAGATAACCAACCTTTGTCGCGGTTGTGTAGCTCGAAGTTGTTACATGAACTGTCCGAAAGATGCCATACGCTTCAAGAAAAACGGAAAAGCAATGATTGACCATGAAGCTTGCGTCAGTTGCGGCATCTGCCATAAAAGTTGTCCTTACCATGCAATCGTATACATACCCGTTCCCTGCGAAGAATCTTGTCCGGTAAAAGCGATCAGCAAAGATGAACAAGGAATAGAACATATCGATGAAAATAAATGTATCTATTGCGGAAAGTGTATGAATGCATGCCCATTCGGTGCTATCTTCGAACTTTCACAATCTTTCGATGTATTGCAAGGTATCCGCAGAGGTGAAAAAATGGTAGCCATCATCGCTCCTGCCATCCTCGGACAATTCAAAACAACCATTGAACATGTTTATGGTGCATTTCGTGAAATGGGATTTGCAGATGTAATTGAAGTGGCACAAGGAGCTATGGATACTACCAGCAACGAAGCCCATGAACTTTTGGAAAAGTTGGAAGAAGGACAAGCATTTATGACAACTTCTTGTTGTCCCTCGTATATCGAATTGGTTGAAAAACACATACCCGACATGAAACCGTATGTATCGACTACCGGATCACCGATGTTTTATACTGCCCGTATAGCAAAAGCAAAGCATCCGGATGCAAAAATCGTTTTTGTAGGGCCATGCGTTGCCAAACGTAAAGAAATTCGTCGGGATGAAGCGGTGGACTATATCCTCACTTTTGAAGAGGTTGGTTCTATTCTTGACGGATTGGATATTCAATTGGAACAGACCCAACCTTTCTCCCTCGTTTACAATTCGGTACGCGAAGCGCACGGATTTGCACAAGCAGGAGGAGTAATGGGAGCAGTCAAAGCTTATCTGAAAGATGAAGCTGATAAAATAAATGCCATCCAAGTATCGGATATTAACAAAAAGAACATAGCATTACTGCGTGCCTGTGCGAAAACCGGTAAAGCATCCGGTCAATTCATCGAAGTAATGGCTTGCGAAGGGGGATGTATCACAGGACCTAGTACACACACCGATATTGTTTCCGGTCGCCGTCAATTGATGCAAGACCTGCTCAAGCGAAAGGAATCTTATGAAACAATGGGTTGACAGACTAAGAATAGAAAAATCCTTACCATCTGAAGGGTATAGGGCTTTATTAACTTGCCGGGATGCAGAAACAATGGAATATCTGCATCGGCAAGCTAGAGAAGTTGCTTATACCTATTTCGGAAACCGCATTTATATTCGGGGGCTAATTGAAATAAGTAATTGCTGCCGGAACAACTGCTATTACTGTGGGATACGAAAAGGCAATACACATATAGAGAGATATCGGTTGAGTCAGGAGACCATTCTCGAATGTTGCACCCAAGGATATGAATTGGGATTCCGAACTTTCGTCCTCCAAGGAGGTGAAGACAGATTACAATCGGCAGACTGGATAGAAGAAACTGTTTCTATCATCCGAAAACAATTTCCCGATTGTGCCATAACACTTTCACTGGGTGAATATCCACCAGAAGAATACAAGCGTTTCTTCCGAGCCGGAGCCAATCGTTATTTGTTACGGCATGAGACATACAATCAAGAACACTATAGCCTGCTTCATCCGGTAGAAATGTCTTGGAAGCATCGTATCTCATGTTTGGAATCTCTCAAAAACATCGGGTTTCAAACGGGCACAGGTATTATGGTAGGCAGCCCGGGACAGACAGTGGAACATCTTATAGATGATATCCATTTTATCAGCCGCCTTCGTCCGGAAATGATAGGGATCGGTCCCTTTATCCCCCATCAAGATACTCCTTTTGGGAATCAGCCGGCAGGAAGTATAGAGCAAACCTTGATCCTACTTTCCATATTCCGACTAATGCACCCTAATGCACTGATCCCCGCCACTACGGCTCTTGCAACGCTTGCACCGAATGGTCGGGAAAAAGGGATACTAGCCGGGGCTAACGTGGTGATGCCCAATTTATCGCCCGGCAATGAACGAAAAAAATATGAATTGTATAACAATAAAGCTTCCCTTGGTGCCGAAGCCGCTGAAGGTTTATCTATTCTGCGCAAGCAGCTACAAACCATCGGATATGAAATTTCGACAGAAAAAGGAGACTTTTGGAAAAGGGAAAATTGAGAAGGAAAAAGAAAAAACACTTATTATCTTATGTATAAAGTTAATTCATCTCAGGCTGAAGAATTTATCAACCATCAAGAAATTCTTGACACGCTGGAGTATGCCCGTGCCAATAAAAGTAACCGTAAACTAATAGAACAATTGATCGACAAGGCCGCTTTATGTAAAGGATTGAGCCATCGCGAAGCTGCACTCCTTTTGGAATGCGACCAACAAGATCTTATCGACCGCATTTTCCATTTAGCTAAAGAAATTAAGCAGAAGTTCTATGGAAACCGGATCGTTATGTTCGCTCCGCTTTATCTTTCTAATTACTGTGTCAACGGTTGTACTTACTGTCCGTATCATCTTAAGAATAAGACAATAGCACGTAAAAAACTGAGTCAAGAAGAAATTCGCCGAGAAGTAATCGCCTTACAAGATATGGGGCATAAACGTCTTGCCCTCGAGACGGGAGAACATCCTGTACTCAACCCGATAGAATACGTTCTGGAATCCATTGAAACCATTTATAGTATCCATCATAAAAATGGAGCAATCCGCCGGGTAAATGTGAATATCGCTGCCACTACAGTAGAGAATTATCGTAAGTTACGCGATGCAGGTATCGGTACATATATCCTTTTTCAAGAAACGTACCACAAAGAAAATTACGAAATCCTCCATCCCACCGGACCTAAAAGCAATTATGCATACCACACCGAAGCAATGGATCGCGCGATGGAAGGTGGCATCGATGATGTCGGTATAGGTGTACTATTCGGGCTCAACACTTATCGTTATGACTTCACCGGACTATTGATGCACGCTGAACATTTGGAATCGCGGTTCGGAGTGGGGCCACACACCATCAGTGTACCACGTATTTGTCCGGCTGACGATATCGACACATCCGACTTCCCAAACTCAATTTCAGACGACATATTCCGCCGCATCGTTGCTGTAATCCGCATTGCGGTACCTTATACGGGAATGATCATCTCCACCCGTGAGTCACAGGAATCACGTCGGCAAGTACTCGATATCGGCATTTCACAAATCAGTGGCGGCTCGCGAACCAGTGTAGGTGGATATGCCGAAGAAGAACTACCGTCGAAGAACTCTGCCCAGTTCGACCTGAACGATCGACGTACATTGGACGAAATTGTCAGTTGGCTACTCGACTTGGGATATATCCCCAGTTTCTGTACAGCTTGTTATCGTGCCGGACGTACAGGAGATCGCTTTATGTCATTAGTAAAATCAGGACAAATAGCCAATTGTTGCGGTCCCAATGCACTGATGACATTGAAGGAATACCTTGAGGATTATGCATCACCGGAAACACGTATCAAAGGTGAACAATTGATTAACCGAGAGGCATCAAGCATACCTAATCCCAAAATTAAAGAGATAGCCCTACGCAATTTGAAAGAAATAGCAGAAGGCAAAAGAGACTTTAGATTCTGATTATGAGCTTCATTCAAACCCCAAACTCCAATCGCCTGCATATCGCCCTTTTCGGACGACGTAACAGTGGGAAATCATCCTTGGTCAATGCATTGGCAGGACAAGATGTTACCCTTGTATCAGACACGCCCGGAACAACTACCGATCCGGTTTTAAAAGCAATGGAAATCCACGGCATAGGTCCCTGCCTCTTTATCGACACTCCAGGCTATGATGATGAAGGTGAATTAGGTAAGCAACGCGTTGAACGCACCTTGCAAATTGTAGAAAAAACTGATATTGCCCTTCTGCTTTGCAATAAAGAAAATGGAGATATTCCATCGGACTTAACGGAAGACATCTATTGGATCGAACTGCTGAAAAAAAAGAAAATCCCAGTTATCCCGCTAGTAAATAAAGCAGATACCTCGGACTATGCCACGCTAAATGTTTCTGCTATCAAAAAACATACATCTTCCTCTCCGCTTTTTGTAAGTGCCAAGACCGGGCATGGAATAGAACTCATTCGTCAAGCCATCATTCGTTGCTTGCCGGAAGACTTTGATGCACAAAGTATCACAGGCACTTTGATCACCGAGGATGATTTGGTTCTTCTTGTCATGCCACAGGATGTCCAAGCACCAAAAGGCAGACTCATTCTGCCGCAAGCGCAGACACTTCGTGAGCTGTTGGATAAAAAATGTATCACGATATGTTGTACCACAGATAAATTGCCAAATACATTACAAGCCCTTTCACGTCCTCCAAAACTGATCATCACAGACTCACAAGTGTTCAAAACCGTATACGAACAGAAACCCAAGGAGAGTAAATTAACTTCATTTTCCGTACTGTTTGCTGCGTATAAAGGAGACATCGACTATTATGTGGAAAGTGCAAAACACATTGAAAATCTAAATAAATCATCCTGTATACTCATAGCGGAAGCTTGCACACATGCTCCTCTTTCGGAAGATATAGGACGAGTCAAATTACCACAGCTTCTAAGAAAGAGAATTGGAGAAGAACTACAAATAGACATAGTCTCCGGCAATGATTTCCCACCCGATCTCAGCAAATATAGCCTAATTATTCAGTGCGGAGCTTGCATGTTCAACAGAAAATATGTACTCAATCGGATAGAACAGGCAAAAAAGCAACAAATACCTATGACAAACTATGGAATAGCCATTGCTTTTATAAATAATATTCTAGATAAAATAGAGTATTAAGTACTTATCCATTTTGCTCAGCCTTATTTGGGCATCTCTTTTTGAGATGATTACTTCTATTTATAAAGAGTAAACAGACTATGCGAAGTATAAGAACGGGAAAAAAGTCAAGAAAAAGCCGCACTTCATTATAAAGCGCGGCTTTTTCTCTTGAAATATGACCGGTTAATTGGTCATGTCAATAATCAATTCGCAATATCGACATTCCCATATTGATAATCCAGTGTTGCCCCCTTTTCAATTTCGAGCCCTGATTTGTTTCCCAACAGGATTTTCCCATTGTTCCTGATGATGACCTTACTTCCTGCCAGTGCCTTAACCGTAGCCCCGCTGATTGTTCCACCGTTCACTTCCAGAGTTGCCCCGGGACGTACAATCACAGCGGAGGCTTTGCTTAACGTCATGGTCTTGCCGGCAGGAATGACGAACTTGCCCGATTGTATGACTACGTTTGCGCAAGGCGTTTCCCCGTCCCATGTCTGATTGCCGTTGACCACCATCGGTTCGCAGATGCCCGAGGCGTATTCTCCCGTGTTTCTGGAGTTTCCCCGTTTGAGTCCCCATTCGATGGCACCCGGCACACCGTTTGTTTTCCATACGTACAAGCTATACTCGTCCCCGGCTATCAGTTCATTTTTGCCGTCATTGTCAATGTCGGAGACACACGGGGTGTCTTTGAATTCCTGATCGGAAATGATCGGGAAGCCTACAATGTCACTTCCATCATTGTGCAAGGCATAAATCAGTTTTCCCGAGCAGAAGACGATGTCGGGTATGGCATCCCCGTCCACATCCGCCAGGATGGGGGTGTTCACATTGCCTGCGTACGGACCGTCCTGGAAAAGTCCTTTAATTTCTTTCTGCCAAAGTAATGCACCCGTATGCTTCCAAACCTTTATCATGTCACGTCCCAATATGACCACTTCCAAATGTCCGTCATTATTGATATCTCCCACGGACAAGGTATGATCCAATGATCCGCCCACCGTATAGGGAATGGTCTGGCTTCCATTCCATCCGGGAATACTATTTCCGTTCCGGTCAATGGCATAGACATGGCTGGTCGCTATTTTGCGTTGTGAGAACAGGATGTCCTTCTTACCGTCCCCGTCCAAGTCACACACTACCGGTGTAGAGGATAGTTTTTCAATATTCTTCCCCCAGAACGGGTTTGTTTTAAAAGGTCGTCCATCCTGCCTCCAGATATAGATGCCCAGGGAATCATAGGATGCAATGATTTCCATTTCCCCATCGTTGTCCAAGTCTGCAACGGTCAAGCCGGAGTAGTTGCGATTCTTGCCGCTTGTCACATTGGGGTTCAACCGCCTTATCTCCTGTCCGTTGCAGTCCAGTATGTAGATGTCCGGTGTGTGGTGTGACTTGACGAGTACTTCCATTGTTCCGTCCGCACTGCCGTCCAGATCGGCAATGACCGGGCTCTGTTGCATGGAGAAGGGGATTTTCGTCTCCCAAAGCAAATCGGGCCTTTTGTCCCCGTCCTTATCGAATGCTGAATAGCAGAAGACAGCGTGTGACGGTTTCGCAATGTCCCGGTCGTCCCAACTGGATACCACGATATTCTGTTCTCCATTCCCTTTCAAGTCTCCGATGGCCACCTGTTCTTTGAGCATGACGGGTGTTTTTGCAAACCCGCTGATGGTCGTTACGTTGTTGTCTATATCATACAGTTCCTCCCCGTCCGCACGGAATCCCATGATGCAACTGTCGTTTTCTTTCCCCCGGCTATCACATATCCAGAATATCTCCCGTTTCCCATCGTTGTCCACGTCCGCAATGGTAGGACAGGATTCTGAAGCATAATTGCCTTCCGGTAAATGGCGCGGGAACGGAGTGACGGTGGGATAGGAGGTCCATGCCTTGTATGCCGCACTTAAACCGCCCTCGTTCCCGTTTGTGGAAACAGAAGTCACTTTGTAATAGTAAATAGTGCATCCTGCTAGGTTTTCATCGACAAAATACGCTGCCGTCAAAAGAAATTTGTTCAGTTTCCGGTATGTCCCGTTTTCTCCGTTGTCACTGCGGTAAATATTGTATCCCGCAATGTTCCCTACAGGTGTCCAATATACGTTTATGAATGATTCATAAGGCTGGAAGTTCATTGTGGCAGCATTTATCGTGTTCGGTCTTGACAAAGGATTCACTGGGAAGTTCCATGTTTTCCCATACGCATTGGTTACCATCAGATTTAGATCCAATTGTCCCATATAAGTACTCAAGGTTTGGAATGACAAAGTTGTTGTATTTGCTTTTGTCTCAAATGAAGAAATGTTGGGGTAGGTGACTAATGTGGAGGGACATGAAACTTGTTGGCTTTTTGTTGTCAACATTGCTTTCAAGCCGGTGGCTTCTGCATTACCAATATTTGTCAAGTCGATGTTCATCCTCACCGTTTCCCCAGCTTCAACTCTCGTGTTCCCGTTGCTTGTCCAGGTTACGATCTGGTTTCCGATTTGGATTTCAGGAACATGGATATCTTCCAATTTGAATAGTTCTACTCTACTGCTGCCATTGACGGTAATCTGCAATCGTAACGTGACCGCCTTTTCGCTGTTTTTCAGATGTTGTTCACTGTCTTTGTTTATCCTAAAAACAAATGGTGTCATAGATGTTGTAACTCCATTGCCAACAACAGTGCCGAAAACCGCATGTGCCGTAAGGATCTGCACATCGCTTGATTGGCTTGACAGCATGCCCGTTATGGCGGTGACCATGGCGGCTCCCGTGTTTTTTAATTTCACGGTTAATCCGATGGTTTCCCCAGCATCCAGTTGCCCGTCTCCGTTGCCTATGACATTGCCTCCCGTATTGTCATTGTAGACCAGATCAGAAATGGCAAGCGCGGGTTGGCTACCGATGCCGGACACCTGGATGCTCCTTTCCACCGGCCTATAGTTGTGGGCAGTAAGAGTCACGTCAATTGTACCCGGTGTTTGGATGAGTACATTGACGGTGTGCTGCCCGTTGCCGATGTTGTCCACGATGTACAATTCGTCCGCTTTCCGGATACAGACACGCGCGGTCTCGTTCTGGGGGAGGCCGCTTACAGCGATTGTTATTGTTTTTTGCCCTGTCGAGAGGGATGTGGGACTGATGGATGCACTTAATGTCTTGGGTGCGGAAGTCCAAACTTGCATCTCGGGATCACCGAAAAGATGAAGTGCGCAATTATTTTTTTCAACTGTTTTGTACATAAGTGCTTTGGCATACAAGATAGATAAATCATATCTATTGGTGTGATTCGGAGATGTTTTATAAAGTTCGCCAAGAAGTCCTTTCAATTGCCGATATTCGCTTGCATACCCGGCATCCGTATTTCCAATAAATGCGACTGCCCCGCCTGGAGTCTTATTTAGAAAATGTTCCGCTATGCAGTCTTTAGTAATATCAGCCGACAAACAGCCGCCTGACATAAGTATCGGATAATAATTCTCATTTTCTAAGTTATCCACATCATCATTATGAATAGCCTCATTCTTATCCAGACTCGACGTGCCCATGCCCGTAGGAGAAGAATGGTCCATGTGGTAAATAAGATGAAAATGATCCAGACCGGAATTCCCCCCATTTTGCAAAGCTGATATGAAATTGGATTTATTCAATTCTTCTCCTTTATGGGTGTTATCTGTATATTTAGAATGTTTACCATTGCAAGAACTCGTGTTACTTTCACAATTATAATGATCGTAAATAAGCCAGCGATTCAGTGTCCCTGCATATTTTTGGTAATACCGTGCAATAGAATCCCGTCCATCATTATACAAATAGCCATTATCGCTTTTGCTAATGAAAGCAGATGCAGCAACCGAATTATTGAAATACGAGTAGTTTATATTCAGATCCGCTTTCTCATAGTGAATGGCTTTCTCTACAAATGTCTCAGCCTCTGTTTTATTTTCAACCGATGCCCTTCCCAACTTAAAAGTCAGTCCCCAATCAGAAGATGTATAATCATTATCTTCAAAATAAAGATTATTCCCATTCCTATTCCAGTTTCCCCCATTTACACAAGCATAATAGAAGTCGACTGCCACATTGCTTTTTTCAGCCCTTGGCTCCTTTAAGCGCGCGGGAATGATATTGGTATCCCCTCCCAAAAGCACGAACAAAGAGCCATAAGACTTCTTTATATAAATCAGGTAATTACGTATTTTCTCCTGCAAATCACTCCCCGCTTGACTAACGGCTATGTTTTCGACCGTTTCAATAATGGTAGGTATGCCTTTTTTTATCTTCCAGTCGGCAAGTTCCTGAAACGCCTCTTTCAACTCGTTGTTGGTGATAATCAGGTATTCCGGAAGCACCTCGCTTATTGCCGCAGTCGTAGCACTTCTTAATACCGGATTATCGGAATATGTTTTGGGTACGATGCTCTTTATGTCGGGAACTACACCGTCAAGTGCCTCCTTGTTGTCAATGATGGATCTGATATACTCCTTGTCCAACTCATTCAGATAACCGGATTGGCTGTTTACAGAAAATTGGCTTGCAGAAGATGGAGAAGTTGAAGAATAAGTGAGTGAGAAAGAGATATCACATAAATATAGCTTTCTCATGTTAGGAACATACTCTAATGGTGAAATTTTCACTGTCACCAGATGGTATCCGAAGTCTTCCCTGTCCGAGATGATTTCTGCATAGTTTCCGGGATAAGGATTGGAAGAATTATAAATGCGGCTATCCGGCTCTACCCACTCAGGGACGCTACTGATAATTACCTGTGGCTGTGCCGGATAGACCAAAATATCACTTTTCAGTAATTCCTTGTTGACAGAATGTATTTGTACGCTTGGTTGCACACCTACCGGGACAAGGAATGTTTTAACACAATAAGGCAAGTTTGGTGCTCCTATCTCATTCAGATACGTACTCGGTTCAGATACTACATTCATGTATTCCCCTTCAGGACGAAAAGTAAAATCAATGTTTTCCACCCATGTGATAATACCATCTATCTGGCCATTTGCAGATGTGATCATTACAAAGACCACACCAATTATCATTATTAATCGTTTCATGGCTATCTATTTTTATGAAGTTTAAGAAGCTCTTTTGTCATATCTCCGTATATTATTTCCACTATTAATATCTTTTCGGTCGTTTGATCCACGTTGAAAGAATCTGATGGCCTGGAAATTGTTTTGCTCCCTATCAGCACTCCACCGGGACTATATAGTTTTACTTCAGAAATAGTTTTTTCCCCTTTAATATGAATGGTCTGATTTGTCCAACTGACAGTTGTCTTTTCATTATCCATAGTCACTATTGAGGCACGTACGCCATTTATGGTACGAAAATCTTTCCAAACCGGGGCTTTACAGTACAAATCAAAACTTTCTTCAGGGACTTCCAACTTCATTTGTCTGACACGGATAAAAGGATCACCAATAATTGTAGGTGGAATGGGAGCTTTGCAATAGATGGTATATAGGTGCCGGTAATCTCCAAATTCTTCAAAATCTTCAAAACTAGCTTTTGTAGGTACTTTAGAAGCTACATAGAACGCGGAGTCTTCTATACATTTTAAAGAAGAAGGTAACGGCAAATCAAAGATGTAATTAGTGCTTTCAAAAGCCTTATAACCGATAATCTCTACTCCTTCAGGAACACCACCATACTCATAGGCCATATAGTAATTTGTAGGAACTAATAGTAAACGCTTCTTATTTTTTGAATAAAGCACACCCTCACAAGAAATACAATTGCAATCGTCTCCTGCAACATCAAATGTATTTATATGCGTATCATCAAATATACCATGCCCTCTTTTCTCAGGAAATCTTTTCCATACCACAGATCCGGCAGCGCATCCCTTAAAAGCGTAATTTCCAATTTCCTTTAAAGTAGAAGGCAAGACGAATTCATGCACTTGTGCGCAATAAAATGCACCTGCTAAAATAGTTTCTATTCCTTCAGGAACAATATACTGTTTATTAGACTTAGCAGAAGGATATAGAAGCAAAGTCTTTTTGTCAGGAGAAAAAAGGATGCCATCGATAGCGATGCAATTAGGACTCGTATCCTGTGTTTGAAATTTTTGAATCGGACTCCCGTCAAAAAGTGACTCACTAACTCGTTGGGGGAATATGCCCCACATTACAGTCGTCAGTTGGGAGCAATAGGACATGGCTTGGCAACCTACTTCCCTAAGTGATAAAGGTAAAGTAATTTTATGCAAATTTTGATTCGAGAAGGCCACTCTGGCTATCACTTCCGTCCCTTCCGGCACTACATATTCCTCGTCCACTTTGTCTTCGGGATAATCTATCAACGTCTTTCTATCCACCGAGAAAGTGA
>OGOG01000612.1_pt1 | contig 39608 bp, 28 predicted proteins | sample 1552581 | NCBI WGS metagenome assembly OGOG01 (sample SAMEA2580152, study PRJEB22360) | human gut metagenome | biome: human gut; feature: human-associated habitat; material: faeces | place: Denmark | collected 2008/2010 | reverse complement strand
GCCCACGAGTCACAAAGTTTTTCTACGGAATTACTGGAATCCAAAAGAACTGGCTGCAAACATTTGTCACAGCCCCATCATTACAAACTCAGTTTTTCATTTTATTTCCTGACTTTTATCTTTTTAACCTTACTCCATTTACCAAATCGTCTGATTCCGTTTTGCTCGATTCGAAATGCTCGAACTTTAATATAATACCTTTTTTTAGAAAGCTTTTTCAAAATAAATTTGCTCTTTCTTGAAATCATCTTCTTTTTCTTTTTAAAACTCTTTTTAGTCGAATAATAGCATTGGAATCCGTTAACCTGTGACATTTTCTTTAATGTTATCCTCAATTTTTTTCGCTTTATATTCACAACTTTTTTTATCACAGGTTTGCTAATTTTAACATTTTTCTTATTATTTGTTGAGGATATATTTTCATTTGCCACTGGTGTCACACTTGGCAGCGGGGACGCCGTTGGCGTGATGCTTGAAGTTGCCGTTGGTGCAGCTGTCTCAGGTATCTCTGTCGGTGCTATTGTCGGCGTTATACTTGGTACCGGAGTTGGCAATGGAGGCGCACTTGGACTTGCACTTGCCGTTGGTTTGGTTGTCCCAGGTATCTCCGTCGGCGTCACTGTCGGCGTTATTGTTGGCACTGCACTCGGACTTACACTTGCCGTTGGCGTGGCTGTCTCAGGTATCTCCGTCGGCGTCGCTGTCGGCGTTATACTTGGTACCGGAGTTGGCACTTCTACAGTAACCGGATTAAATTTCACCTTAAGCTCATCTCCCGTTACTCCTACAACATCTTGTCCGTTAATGGAAATAATCGTGCTTTCCACATTTGAATCAATCACTTCAAACTCCAAATGTAAAAGCGTATAATCACCTATCAATCCGTTTATATTGACAAGAGAAAATGCCACTTCTCCATCGTCTATTTTTTCTTTCGTAACAAGATAACTTCCTGTCTCAGACACACTATCATTCTTGGTAATACTTTTACATTTTACTGCTTGTTTATCGTACTGAATAACAAAATCTCCTGCCGCTATTCCTTTTTCCGAATGAAGTATTGTGTCTATGGCAAACACTCCGTCAGATACTTTTTCCGCCAATGCAAGCGACATTTCATCTGTAATAACTTCTTCTTCCTTTTTCTCATCAAATTGTAAAGAAGTTTCAAACGATGCAGCTTTTAGCGATTCGAGATTTGTTTGTGTAAGATTACTTGGTGTCGTTATAATTTTGGTCGTACCATTGCCGGTTTCTTTAACTGTAAAGCTGATTTGAAGCAAGTCTGAACCATACGAATCAAATATATTTTGATCCGATATAAATGTAATACGAAGATTTCCCAGTCCGTTATCATTTACATCACACAGAGCATCCACCTTGTCTAACAAAGTACCTTTTGCCACTTTGTCAAATGCTAGCTTATCTGCGTCATATTGAACCGTAAAAGTTCCTCCTGCAAGATTACTGCCGGACATATTTGAAATGATATAATTGACAGAAGCCCCATAAGATACTTTCGCCGGCGTACAGTTCCCCAAAAAACTTATAGTCTCTACACTCTGCGTGGCCTCCTTAACAGTAATAATTCCATTGTTTTTCCCAATGGAAATTGATTTTAAATCTGCATCATATGCCTCATCCACAGAAATTTTTAAATAATAAGTTCCCGCAGAAGCAGTGGATTTTGCTCGAAATCCTAATTCAAATAAGGAGCCGGAACCGGTTATTCCTTCTGTATTCATAACAGATATATGAAGTTCTCCCGGTGTAGCAGCATTTACATCATAAGAACTGCCATCCAATAAGCTATATGTATAGTTAGTATTGTATTCAAATGCTTCTGCATCATAACGTACCGTCAATTTCAGTGCAGAAATATTTTCAAAATTCTTTGCACAAAGATAACTATAAAAGTAGTTTCCCGCCATTACCGCCGCATCATTCAGCAAAATAGCCGGTGTCGTGCTTTCTGCCTTTATTGTATGCAGAGGTATGGCTGTCAACAAAACAGCCATACACACAACATAAGTAATAAGTCGTTTTTTTATTTTATCCATAAGCCACACTCCTATTATGATACAATCGTTGTAGCCGTTCCATTGACGTACTGCATAATGCGAAGTGCTTCTTTGGCAGCTAAGGAACCATTTTTATCAAGATCGGCTCTGGCAAATTCTTCTGGTGTAAGATTAAGTCTGTCATTGATTGCCATCAAAAGCATAATCGCATCTTTCAACTCAATTACTCCATTGCCATCCACATCACCTAAACTGTTTTCGTCAACGGCTTCCTGAATTGTTATTTCAAACGGCTTCGCCGCAGAGCCTTTGCGAGCGACTTCGTTGCCATCTGTTGCCTCTATGTAGTACTCAAGACCTTCCGTTGTCACATACTTAGACGCAATCAAGGCACTATACTTATCGTTTTGTTTGGTCATAACAACCGATTTCCATTCCTCGGTTCCTTTAACACGATAGTATACTTTTGCCTCTGAAACGGCTACGTTATCTGTAATCGTTGCTGAAATCACAAGATTACTTCCTGTAAATACATTGAATACCGGATTATGATAGATATCCGGTGCCATCGTGTCTAACGCCATAATATCAACTTTTCCGGAAGGTTCGGATTCTTTCATATCCGACTGCACCACGGTAAAATTGTAATAATACTTCTGTCCCGGCACCACATTGGTATCCACAAATTCTTTTGTATCCGCATCAATAACAGTCTTATTAATCTTCTCATAACGCCCATCTTCCTTGTCAGAACGATATATGTTATAACCAGCCAATGTCTCAAAATCATCCTGTGTCCAGCTAAGATGAATACCATCTAATTCTGCCGAGCCCTGCATAAGCAGTGACTGCGCTGAAGAAGTATCAATCTTAAACGGGAAACGCCCCCAGTCTTTAAACAGTTTGAGAGAAGTACCTGCCGCTTTTCCATTGCTGACTGACCAACATTGGTAACCATTTTCAATTAATGTATTTAATTGTATCGTACCTTCCCATTTTCTAGGAGAAACATACTTACCTTCTACTTCATAATCAGCATAAGGATAAGAACTTCCAAAATTTACATTTAACTTAATATCCCGGTTCATATCGCGGTTGAATTCTACTACAAAAGTAACCAGGTCATTCCCGACTGTCGTCGTCTTTTTATCATTTACTTTCAGGTATGCATCTACCACAAATGGATATGTATTTTCCGGTGTCTGAGTTAACTGCTCACCTTCTACGATATCTGCCAGACTCTGGTAATCATCAAAGTCCAGAATCTGCTTATTAATCAACTCTTTATTCGTCGTTCCCCAATAGTTTTTACCGAGGTAAATAGTTGAATAATTATCGGATTCCGGCGCTTTAATTCGCAGCCAGTTTTCCGTCTTGTCATCCGACAAACGATTCAGAATAACATTACTATGGAATGTCGATGCACCACCGGATTCAGTAAATTCTTTCCATTTGGCCAAAACTTCTTCTGAAGTCATCGTTTTTCTCTCTGCCAGTTTATCTTCGTCTACCTGTGCTTTATGCGTAACTTCTTCCTGAGACGTACCCGGTTCTTCTTCAGATGATTCCCCGGACTCCGTTTTACCGGTTATAATTTCTCCGGATACTGCACTTCCGGTCACAACTTCATCTCCTGAATTTTCCTGTCGGTATGTAAATGTATACTGCAGTTCTTCATTTGTCGTATAAATGTACTTCGCCTGCAAAGCACCGGAAGGTATTGTAAGTGTATAGGTTTCCCCTTCTGTCAATCCTCCTCTGGCTTTTAGAATCAATTGATTCATCGTTACCGTTTTGCTGAGCGGCTGTACAATTCCCTGTGAATCTTCCAGCGTAATTTTGGAATAACTGCCGCCTTTGTCCAAAGAAGTATTATAAGCAAATGTTATCTCCGAATCAGATACCGTCTTTGAACCGTCCTCTTCTTTTCCACTCCAATCCATTAAAGCAAGTGCCTTTTCCGAAGCAGAAACAAACGGCACTTTCTGCGGAATTGTTACATCTGCATCTGCCCCTGTACCAGCGCCGGCTATATCCCCTGTCGCATATAAGTCACCCTCTTTAGTAAGAAGGAAATGGTTTTTTTCGAATGTATAGCAGTCTGTAACTGTAGTAAGGCGTTTGGTGGTGTAGGAAACCCAAGCATTGCCATTTTCGCCATTGCCTGGTTGTCCGTATTGATTACGATATGCCCATCCTTTGCGCACGCCATCCTCGATATAGTAATATTGACCACCACTATAATACTTTTGTAAATCATAGTCTTTTGAATAAGTGTACAATTCTAACTGATAATCAACACTTTTTACGCTATTACCAAAATCAATACACGAACAATCATCACTATTACTCATGTCTCCATAAATATCTTGTGCCCCCTCACTCAAAAGAACCGGCTCTGCCTTTTCTCGTCCACTTCCCCCTGCATAATATACTTCATTTTTGTCTGTTAAAAACAGAGTATAACAATTGCCTGTAACAACCTTTTTTACTTGCTCATTAAGAGAAACAATCGATGGAATCGAGCATGAATCACTCTCTGAATCACCAATTCCTAACTTTCCACAATAATTTTCCCCCCATGCATACACCACACCGGATGCGCTAAGTGCAAAATAACTATTCTCATTAACATTATCTGCTTGGAAAGAAACAATATTTTTTAACTTACTAAAACCAGCATCTGCCAATCCTGTGAGATAATTATATCTACTTACAGTACCATTTTTACCAAAAATATAAGCATATCCGCTATCTCTTTCAATAATAAAGTCTTTCATCTCAGGCAGATTCAATTTCTTTGGAAGCTTAATGCCATTGCCCCAGCGCCACAAAGTTCCATCTGCCCGCAAAGCAAAATAGTAATCTCCATTTTGCCCCATCTTTACAATTTTTGAATCTTCTTCACCGGAAACCACCACATCAATGTCTGCCTGCAAAGAGGTACCTTTTAGTTTTGCCCGTAAAGTTGCTATTCCTTCTTTTTTCTTAATCAGGCTTCCGTTTTCATCAACACCACAGACAGATTCATCGGAAGAACTCCATTCCAAACCATCGATGTCCGCATTTGCTGGACTGATAACCGGATAGAACTCTGTCTTATCATCTTTATCCAGTGTCGTCGAATATACACAGTCCTCATAAGCAAGAGATTTCGGATTTACTACACCTTGCAAAATTGCCTTATCGGTGAGGTTATTAGCGGCCTTTACCGTTATTTCTACTTTCCCTTTTTTATGGAAAGTAACTACACCCCGATTGGAAACGGTTGCTATTTCATCATCCGAACTCTCATAGGCCAACTGTCTCTTTGTTGTATCCGCCGGTGTCAATTTGGCAGAAAGTTTAACACTCTCCCCAACTTCCACTTTATCTGCCGGTGTACTAAGTTTTACTCCTGTAAGGTCCACAGCATCTTTTACATTAATTGTTACATAATTGCTGACTGCCATATCCGGTGAGTACACACGAATATTTGTTGTTCCCTGCGCTATCGGTGTTACTACACCATTTTCATCCACTTTTGCCACACTTTCATCTTCACTTTCATACTTCAACGAAGATTCCCGTGCTGTCGCAGGCTCTAGTGATGCATTAATTTGATATGTAGTATCTGTATCAATGTCCACGACATATTCTGGGAAAGTAATGTCCGTGATGTAAACATCTCCTGGTATTTCTAAAAGATAATCACTCGCTTCCCAATTTCTAACCTGCAATCGGCCCTCGCACCAAAGAGCATATTTATTATTCGAATTCTCTTCGTTTTCAACCTCCAATTCGGAAAGTATTGGATTTCCTTTCGTATCTACCCACTTTCCTGTTAGTTTATCTCTTTTGATATCGAAAATTGTATAATTTACCAATTTAGATTTGATAAAATCATATTCTTTTTTTGTATCAATAACAATATAATCTCCGCCCAAAAAATTGGCAAATCTTTTGAATGTATGAATAGTATTTCGATAAATCTGTTTATCCCCCGTTTCGTAGATTCCACGTTCAGCACTAACATCAACATAGGTTGCTCCGGTCTCTTCATCGCGGAATACCCTGCATCCTTTTATGCTGCTATATGGATTTTGTGCTAATGTAATTGAACTTACTCCTCCATTCATTTCACCATTATAGTTATTATTTCCATAAAATACACAGTTCTTATATTCACAAATAGAAGCATATCTTATAAAACTATCCACAAAAATACACCCGTCATATAAACTGCCATCTATATTATAAGGATAATAACCACCGTCATCACCCATCTTATAAAAACTACAATTAACGGCTTGCGTTATACTACACTTTCCTTCTCCATATGTTTTATTAACTTTGCCCCCATCCAAATATCTATAATAAATCTCCCCCTTATGATTTTGCGTAAATTCACAATTCACTGCTTTATCCACTATAATATGAGGGTTGGTAATATTTGTATAATTCAGTTGTGCATACCCATTATTTGATGTGTATACTTCCACACGGTACCGATCCATCCACTTACTCGGTTCCATGACAACCGGTTCATCTTCCGTTCCTTTTGTGATAAGTTTTCCTTCTACTTTCAAATACGTGATTGCTGTATCCGCATAGGAATCACTCGGGTCACTGCACCAGAACTGGATGTGCGTGCCTTTTTCGATTGTGAGCGTAGCCCCCTCCATAACAATCATAGAATTCGGTATAATGTAACATTTGTCACTGGTAAGTGTAGTGTCCTCTGTGATTTTATTAGGAAGGATTGTACCTTTACGAACCTCGATCACATATGTGCTTTTCGTCGTGTATTCAGTTGTATCTTTATCGTTTAATCCATTTTTACACGTAACCGTTATATTAATCGGAATTGTATAACCATTTGGACAATTTTCTTTAATTTTCAGATAAAATGGCTTTTCCCAGCCATTCCACATGTCACCGCTTTCATCGTATATTTTACCACAGTCTTGATCGGAATAAGTCCCTACTGAACCATAATTAACATCATTATTCAAAATCTCGATATACGGATTATCCACACCTGCAGAAGATTTAGCGTCAATATGAACAACGGTATCTTTGCTCATTCCCCAGCGATTGCGAAGATTAAAGCCAAAAGCAATGGTTTCGCCAGCGTCAATAATACCGTCACCATTATTCACTTCTTCACATCCTGCAGTAATCCCCTCTTTGTCAGCACTAAATCCGGCAGTATCAAAAATCCGGTAATCCACTGTTCCGACATCCGGTGTCGGCAATTCAGTCAGGGAATTATAAAAATTAACCATTCCCGGACAGTTATGGATTTTTCCAGCAACCGTATGTTTATCCGGGTTATTACATGCTACCGTATTGTCTGTCGTTCCAACAATCTGTCCATAAATGAATTTTGTCGGATATTTTTCAGCGTCACTATAGTAACTGCGAAGCAGAGCTGCCTGTGCCGCTACAACAGGAGCTGCCATTGATGTACCACTGAGTTTTCCATATTTATTATTTGGCAGCGTTGAAATGACCTGCTCACCGGGCGCATACACTTCGTATTCCACATTATTGAATAATTCAACATCCCAATTGGTAAATGAGGACTCTCTGCCTGTATAACTGCAGCTCATAACACCGACAACATACGAAAGCGCAGCCGGATAAGATGGCAATGCTAAGTAATAATCTGTAGTTTCATTTGGCATGCCATCATTTCCTGCGGATGCAATTAATACGCATCGGGTATAAGCAGTTGCCAGTGCATCCTGCACCGCAATGGATGCTGCACTGCCGCCAAACGACATATTGATGACATCTGCGCCGTGATCATATGCATAAATAATTGCTTTTGCAATGTTATCCTGAGCAAAATATCCGGAGGCATCACCCGCTTTGACCGGCATAATTTTGGTATTGTACGCAATCCCAACGATACCTTCTTTATTATTTGCCGCACCGATAATACCTGCCACATGGGTTCCATGTCCCTGGTCATCCATTCCGGAGCCTTGTCCTGCCGTAATGTCAACTCCATAATAGTCGTCCACATAGCCATCACCGTCATCATCGATTCCGTTATCCGGTATTTCTACCGTATTTGTCCACATATTAGACTTGAGATCTTTGTGATTATAGTCAACACCGGTATCAATAACTGCAACCGTTACATCGCGGCTTCCACCGGAAAGCATCTTTCCAAAAGCATCCAGACGCCATGCCTTTTGCAAACCGCAAGACTTTAAAAGTTCCTGCTGACCTACTTTCGGGTTATCCTGCACTTCACTAATCAAAGCGTCATCGGCACTTGTCTTTTCTGCTTTAAAATTGTACTCGGCTACGACAACTTCTTTCAGTTTGCGCACCTTTTCCATTACTTTGTTAACATCTTTTCCCTTATATAGATAAGCAGTGTACCAAGAATATTTTTCCATATTAAACATAAGATCCAGTTTCCCGATACCTGCTTTCTTCAATTTTGAATCCACTTTTCCATCAAAGGATTTGTCCATTTTAATCAGAATTGTGTTATCGGCATATTCCACCTGACTGCTTTCAAAAAGTTCAGGGTACACCTGATCAAAAGGCTTTTTCAAAGAACCATCCTCTGCTATATTTTTATTGGTCGCAGACGAACTTTCTTTTTCGTTTTTCTGTTTCGTAAAATGCTTATCAAGCAGAGTATCTACGATATCTGTCTCTTTTTTCTTCGCCTTAACAGACTTTGCTTTTGCATCACCCTTAATAAATGTTGTTTTTAACTTTACTTTCGCATCATTCTTTGCGTTCTCTTTACGCACTTTCTCCACACCATCTACGGATGTTTTTATTTTTGACTCCGTCTTTTTTGCACTTGTCCGAACCACTTTTGCCGTATTATCTTGAGATGTTTTTTGTGGCTGCGTTCCACAAGAAGTCAACATCATCGACATCGAAAGCATAATGGCGCTAAACATTCTTCCTCTTCTTCTCACAAAATCCCCTCCTATAAATTGGTAATATTTTTCACATGATAAATTTATATCATAGATAAAAGAGTTTTTTTCTGTCAAATGACCATCCTCTACCCATAAATAATGTTACATTCACTTGTTGTTTGCGTCAAGCATCAATTATTATTCTCCCTGACTCTTTTCCCTGCTCCGCCACATCCACACCATAACCACAACGCCCACAAGCCCGACACCACTACTCAAAAGCATAAGATTTCTCAAGCCAAGCGCATCTTTAATCAAACCACACGAGATACTTCCTGCCATCTCCCCAAGCCCCATCCCGGCGAGGTTAATGAGGGAAGCACCTTTTACGGCATCCGCCTGCGGCAGATAGTCCATGACAAAATACACCGTGCCGACATAATAAATACTGAGCCCTAACAGTTCCAGTGCCTGCGACAAAATGACAAGTGTTACGCTGCTGGAAAATGTCGTTGCCGTGGCGCGAAGGAAGCAAAAGAATGCACAGACTACCATCAGTTTATCAATCGAAACTCGACCGCGAATCCGATAAAAGACAAGTGCCACCGGAATTTCCGCCATCGCAAGCACAAACTGAGCCATTCCATAGTCCGCGTGATTTCCTCCCATGCCCTCAATCCAGTCAATAAGAAATGTACTGTTCATATTATAAGCAGCAAAGACAAACACAAGTCCAAGCAAAAATAATGAATATTTAGGAAAATGTTTCAGCAGATAAAAACACGAATGGACTTCTCCTGTTTCGCATTTCGTGTCTGAATTTTCGGAGGCTAAGTCTCCCGTTTTTTCTTTCTTTTTTCTTTCCTTTGAAAAATCGACAGCATCCATATTAAACGCAAAAAAAGCAAATAAAAAACTTACGACAATCTGGAAAATCAAAATACGGTTTGCCCCAAACGCATCGGCAATCAAACCAACCACAACGCAGAAAACGGCCCAGCACAAAGAACCGCAGGCACGCGATATGGCGTAGTTCATTTTCACGCCGTGGTTCATGTACTGGATAGACAGCGAATCCACAAGCGGCGAAGCGCAGTGAATTGTCATGCCAAAAATAATTAGCGTGAGCATTGCCATCCACATCGTATGTCCGGTTAAATAAAATAAAAAAGAAAAAATAATATTTATAAAAGTCATGAGAATCAGCATGCGCTGCAACGGAACTTTTTCGGCATGTTTATCCGCAAAACTTCCTAATACCATTTGAAAAATGAGCACTGCCAGATATTTGACAGCGCTCAAAATTCCGATTTCTGTTCCGGAAAAACCTTTTGCCTCTAAAAGCGGTGTTGTAAACGCCATCGCTACAGCTGCAAGCGTCCAGTATCCTCCCTGCAAAAAACAGTATTTCACCGTAATTCTTCGATTCATACCAACCGCCCCCTTTGTTAATAAAGATACGGTTTTTCCCATAAATTCAATGTCGTTCCAATGCCCTTTTCTTTCGCCTTGCAGTAACACTCATACCCCCAGCCGACATCTAAAATCGGCATACCGCCGACACTGACCATAATAATTTCATCATCTGATTTGCGCCCTTTTTTTTCACCGAGCAAAATCTCACCAAGTTCTGTCACTTCCGAGCGGTCGATTTTGCCATCGTCCACCATGTTGACATAATACATGCCGGGGATTCCTGATGAGAGACGCTTTCCATTTTCATCCCACTCCTCATAAATTTCTATGTACTCCTCATACATCGGGTAGTTATCCACAATTTTGCGGATATCTTTCACCATAAAATCATAATCACTAAAATCCATTGTGCCGGAGGAAATAATCAAACAGCCGGGCTTAATCCATTCGGGCTTCAACACCGGCCACCGGCGTTTTTCGACCGAAGTTGCCTCGCTGATGATATCTGCATCCTTTACCGCTTCTTCATCCGTACCGCACAAAACAATTTGGGAAACCTGCGGATACTTTTCTTTAATAAAACGCTCCATTTCTTTCGCTGTTGCGGATGCCGCAGAACTTCCTTTAATCTTAATGGTATCAATAGAATCAAACTGGGACATATATGCCATCAGACATGTTTTATTTACAACGCCGGGTCCCAAAAGTGTCAGCACTTTCGGATTTTTTACCGACAAATGTTTGGCAACCACCCCCGGCACCGCACCGGTGCGCATGGCAGACAGCAAATTGGCTGACATATAAGCAAGCGGCTGTCCGGTCTCCACATCATTTAGCGTCGCCATCAAAATGGAACGCGGCAGTCCTTTCCTCACATTCCGCCCATTTGAGCCATAAAATTTTTCACCGGCTAAATGAAATCGTCCACCGAGATACGCCGGCATCGACATAAATCTTCGGTCACGCGAATCCTCTAGAGGGAAGCCTGGGATTTCTGATTCCTTTGGAAAAATCAATTGGATGCCATGCTCTCTCCGATTTTTTCCGCCCATCAAAACGTCGCCTTTTGCCAAAAGACAAAGTACTTCTTCCATCGTCTCCACACAATGTCCGGCATCCAAAACACCGGCATCTATCATATCTTTTTCATTTAAATATAAAAAATCAATTCTTGTATCTGACATAAACACCCTCCTTTTCCAGAAAACAGTTACATCATCGCATTAGCACGAACCTTTTTCACCTTATGTGCATACAGCATCCAGTGAATGAGATAAGCCAAAAGCCCAAGCAGGCAAACACCAAAAATAATCGTTGTCAGTGCATTGATTTCCGGCGAAATACCTTTCTTAATCATTGAGTACACCTTCATCGGCAGTGTCGTTGTCTCGGCATTGGCGAGGAAACTCGTTACGATCAGTTCATCCAGTACCAAAGAAAATGCCATAAATGCGCCGGACATAACTCCCGGCATAATCGCCGGCAGTGTCACATGAAGAAATGTGTACACACGGTCTGCACCAAGGTCCATGGACGCCTCTTCAATACTTGGGTCCATGCCGACAAGTCTTGCCTTTACCGTAATATAAACATACGGAAGAACTAATGTTGTATTACCAATAATGATAGTACCGATACTTAATCCGATATTTGACAGGTTAAAGACAAGCAACAGCGCAACCGCAAGCACGATTTCCGGAATTACAATCGGAAAGTAAATGGTATTCATAATCAATTTCTTTCCTTTAAACTTCGCATTGCGCAATCCGACCGCTCCGGTTGTTCCGACAACCAGACCAATCAAAGTGGAAATTACCGCAATCAAAAGTGTCGTACCAAGTACTTCCCAAATCCCGGAATCACTAAACAGTTTTACATAATATTTTGTTGTAAATCCCGACCACACTACATTGGCATGACTATCGTTAAACGAAAAGGCAATCATGACAAAAACCGGTGCGTAGATAAACAAAAACAATAGGACGACATATACTTTTCCGAGGATTGACATCACTCGTTTTTTCTTCTTTCTCTTTTCCATAGACTAAGCCCCCAAATCATCCAAATCTCCACCAAGTTTCGTGTAGATTAATACCATTAACAAAATTATCGCTGCCAGAATAATGGATAGGGCGGCGCCAAACGGCCAGTTTCTCGCGATGGTAAACTGACGGTAAATCAAGTTACCAACCATCATCGAGGTACCGCCACCGAGCATATCCGTTACCATATAATATCCGATACAAGGGATAAATGTAAGAATTACTGCGGCAAAGATTCCCGGTGCCGTAAGCGGCAGAGTCACTTTGCAAAAAGTCTTAATCGGTCCCGCTCCCAAATCTTTTGATGCCTCAATCAGACCCGGATCAAGTTTTTCAATCGAGGAATACATAGGCAGTACCGCAAATGGCAGAAACATATAAATCATACCGACGATAACCGCAAAATTGTTATACAAAAGGTCAATCGGCTTTTTGATAATACCAAGTGACATAAGTACCGTATTGATGATACCGGAATTATTTAACATAACAACAAAACTATACAAAATAACCAAACCGCTGACCCATAAAGGAAGCATCAGAAGCACCGTCAGAACACCGGAAGTCTTTTTCTTCACATGAGCAATCACGGTAGCTAGTGGATACCCAAGTAAAATGGTGAGAACGGTCGTCCACACGGCAATCAAAAGCGACTGTTTCACAACCGTTACATAAACCGGTTTAAAAATTTCTGCGTAGTTATCCAGTGTAAATTTATACACGATTTTTCCAAGCGGTCCCTTCGTCATAAAACTCATGAACAAAAGCATTCCGACCGGCACAAGCACAAACAGAACCGACCAAATTGTAACAGGCGCACACATTATAATAGAAGATAGTCTCGCCTTAAACGATTTTTTGTCTTTGTGTTTTGCAACCTGCGTTCCTTCTTTATTCTTCTTCATCCTCATCGCCTCCTTCAATATCACGGGAAGCATCTGTATCTACCAGATTTTTCTCCGGCAGTACAATTCCCTTTTCCAGATGCCAGTACAGATAAATCATCTCTCCCTCTTTTGGAAGGTCATCCATCGAAAATCGATTAATTTTTACTTCCGTTCCATCATTTAGTAAAACAATGGTTTTAATCAGGTTTCCGACATAAATATGTTCTTTCACCACCCCTTTGATATGAAATCCTTCTACCCGCTCTCTCGAATACAGCATATTTTCCGGACGAACCGATACCGAAACGGCAGTTCCTGCTGCCAGTTCACCGGTAAAACCGGATGCCTGCGCCTTTCCGACTTCCGTACCTACGGTTACGGTATCGCCATCCTGACTGATTACAACAGCATCAAAGATATTGGATTCGCCGATAAATCCGGCAACAAACCTTGTCTTTGGATGTTCATAAATATCAAATGCTGTATCCACCTGTTCCAAAACACCCTGATTGATAATCGCAATGCGGTCACTCATCGTAAGTGCCTCTTCCTGATCATGCGTTACATAAACAAAGGTAATACCAAGCTTTCTCTGCAAACGCTTTAACTCAATCTGCATCTGCTTTCTCAGTTTCAAATCAAGTGCGCCAAGCGGCTCATCCAAAAGCAATACTTTCGGGCGGTTAATCAGTGCCCTTGCAATTGCCACACGCTGCTTCTGTCCACCGGACATCTGAGTGATGCGCCGCTTGCCAAAACCTTCAAGCTGGACAAGCTTAAGCATTTCCGTTACCCTCTCTTTAATTTCAGCTTTCGGAACTTTTTTCACCTTAAGTCCATACGCTACATTGTCAAAAACATTCATATTCGGAAATAACGCATAATTCTGAAATACCGTGTTGACATCACGCTGATACGGCTCTTTTTTCTCTACGCTCTCCCCCTGGACTTTAATCACACCGGAAGTCGGCAGCTCAAAACCGGAAATCATACGCAGTGTCGTTGTCTTTCCACATCCGGATGGTCCTAACAGTGTCAGAAACTCCCCTTCGGCAATATTGATATTCATGTTCTTTACCACATGATTGGTTCCATACCATTTTTCTACATTTACAAGAGATACAATAGGTTTACTCATAGTTCCCTCCATTCCGACTGTTTCTAAGAACGGTCTACATCAGTGCGTCGTTGCCTCGTTCATTGGTACGAATACGCATCGCATCTAAAACTTCCGTAACGAATACTTTACCATCACCATTTTTACCGGTTCCAATCGCTGTGGCAATATCCGCCAAAATTTCCTCAATCTGGTCATCCTCCACAACGACGAAAACCATGATTTTCGGAAGCAGATTGATATCATCGCCGGTGAAATTCATCTCCGGCAGATATCCTTTCTGACGTCCACATCCCATAACGGATAAGCACGTCATACCCTGACAATTGTGAGTAGCAAATATTTCTTTCAAACCAACCAGCTTTTCCGGTCTTGTAATTACTTCAATCTTTTTCATGGTATCATCCTCCTATTCTGCTGCATTTCCCATCAATTCCGTGTAGTAAGTATCCATTAAGTTAATCTGTTCATCACTTACAGCAATGCTCCAGGAAATCGGGAATAACTCTTCCTCTTTTTTCAATGCCGGACTTTCATAAAAATCTTTGTCAAGATGAGGTGCTAACAAGTCCTGTTTTAAGTTTGGCACACCGCCGTACTCGGCATTGCTTTTTGCATTTTCTTCCGGACGAAGCAGAAAATCAATTAACTCGGTTGCTTCACTCTGTTTTTCCGATGCTGCCGGAATCGCCCAATACTGCTGGAACCGCTCACATCCTTCTTTCAAAGCAACGGCTTCGAATTTATCCCAGTTATCTTTGGAGTCTACACAAAGTGTTGTATAATCCCAGCAGAACGCTACCGGACACTCACCATTTTCAAGCTGCGATACGGCACTCTCACCAACAAACGCTTTTACATTTGCTTTAATCTGTGTCAAAAGTTCATTGGCTTTTTTCATCTCTTCTTCGTTTGTCGAATCCGGCTTAAATCCACAGGCTGCTAACGCTTCACCGTAAAGGGAAATCGTTGAATTGACCATCGCAATTTTTCCTTTCAGTTTTGGATTAGCCAAATCCTTAAACGAGGTAATTTTGATTGGACAGGTCTCTTTGTTATAAACAATCGTTGTATAACTACATCCCATGTTTGGAATTGTATATTTTTCTTCGGTATCTCCAATTGGGCCCTCTTTCAAAAAATTCTCCTGAATATTTTTCACATTTTTGACCTTACTCTTATCAATTGGAGCTAACAATTCACCATCCAAAAAGGATTTTACATAAGCACCCTCTAAGTCAATCAAATCGTAATCAGCACTTCCTTCAATCATCTTCGCCAACAAAGTATCCGTATTGTCGATGTAACTGATATTGACTTTAATTCCGGTCTCTTTGGTGAAGTCTTGAAACATCTCCTCCGACCAGGTTCCTTCCCAGACCATAATGTTTAAGCTGTCTGCTTTTCCTTTTGAACCGGTGCTCTCTGAACTTCCGCCGCATCCCGAAAGAACGCTTATGCTCAGTACAAGACACATCGTAACTGCTATTAAATGTTTCATTTTCTTTTTCATAATCATGCCCTCCTTACGTTGATTGATAAGTTTTACTTGTTACAAAAAAAAGAAAGCCAGCGGAAACTCCACGAGTCTCCGTTGACTTTAAAGCGATACTAGCACCAAATTATTTTTCTGTCAATGCTAATTTTTATTTTTTGTGAAAATGTAACGATTTCATTTTCATCATTTCATACATTTACGGTAAATTTCTACAATCTTGTCTTTATCAAGCGGAACCTGACACTCATCAAGTCCATCCGCGGCACGCTCTGCCATACTCTCAAAGTGACTTTCGTCCGTAATTCCAAGGTCCTGCATCGACAGTTTCAGCCCCATTTTTTCAAAGACTTCTTCTGTCTTTTGAATGGCAAGTTCCGCAATTTCATACGGCTTTTTGTCCGGCGAAATACCAAATACATTTACTCCGTAATTCACAAAACGATCCACATTATCGTCATTTAAAATATAGCGCATCCACACCGGAGTGAGCACAGCAAGCCCGTGTCCATGTGTAACATCATACACCGCCGAAAGCTGGTGCTCCATCGCATGCACCGGCCACAAAGACGTAAGACCACACGCCAAAAATCCATTAATCGCCCAGCTTGACGTCCACATCAAATTGGCTCTTGCCTCATAATCATCCGGCTTCTCGCAAGCAACCGGTCCAAAATGGATACACGTTTTCAAAAGCCCTTCCATCACACGGTCCTGCATATATTTTCCCGGTGTTCCATCAAAATACAATTCAAAAATATGGCTCATAATATCTGCCGTACCTGCTGCCGTCTGGTATTTTGGCACAGTAAATGTATTAACCGGGTCCATAATAGAATATTTCGGATACAGTAAAATACTGCACATCTCCTGCTTATCCGAAGTTTCTTCGTTGTTAATTACCGCAAACCCGTCCATTTCAGAACCGGTTGCCGCCAGCGTAAGCACCGTAATAATCGGGAGTGCTTTTGTTATCAAACTGTTATCCAGCACCAAATCCCACGGACTTCCCTCATGGTAAAATCCCGCTGCAACCGCCTTCGCACAGTCAATCGTACTGCCGCCGCCAATCGGAATCACCACATCAATTTGATTTTCACGGCAGATTTGCACACCGCGGCACACGGTACTAAGCCGTGGATTTGGCTCCACGCCCGCAAGGTCCCACGTTGTAATTCCTGCCTTTTTTAGCAGCGACACAATCGTATCATACAAACCACTGCGCTTTACACTGCCGCCACCGTACACCAAAAGGGCACGTTGTCCAAATTCACTGACAAGCTCCGGCAGATTTTGAATCTGTCCCTCACCAAAAAATACTTTCGTTGGAATATCATAATAAAAATTCTGCATCGTATCCACTCCTTTTCAAAACGTTAGAAAATGAATCCTGCCGCCAAATAAAGTGCCGCAGAAATCGCACCGGCAATCAGCACATACGGCTGGCTCGTCCGATACTGGTCATATATCGTTACCCGGCATGCTCGCGCCGAAACAACGCCTAAGTCAGAAACAACACACGCATTTGCGCCGAATAATCCGGCAGAAATAATTGCACCAAGGCACAACGGAACATTTGCACCAACGCCCGGTAATACTACCATCATAACCGGAATTGCAATCTGATACAACGTATAATTTAAGCTGAACAGGTATTCCGAGCAGCTAAAGAATACGAAGAAGATAAACGGCAGAAGACTGGCAACCGGAATTGCCCCGCAGACAGCGGATACAAAATCTTCCATTCCCATCGCATACATACATTCCTGCATCGCATAACCAAGCATCAGAATAATTACCATGTCAACCATGTCGATAAAGCCATCCACGATACACTGCACATACTCGGAAATCGTCTGTAAGCCCTGCATGACATATAAAAATCCGGTAAAAATAACCGCAATGGCAAACGCCGTAAAGCAGTTAAGCCCCGTTGCTAACAAAGCAATTACAATACAGACAAGCGGCAAAATCAGGTTTAACACACTGACGTGTTTTGTTCTCTCATTATTTTCATCAAAATCCTCTTCTTCGTCTGCGTCAGCCTCTTCATCACTCCCTTTGATGTCTCCCATCTGGATTCCTTTTTCTTTCATCATCCGGTACGCTTTTTTCATCGGTCCGATAATCGGAATTTTACCGGCAGCAAATAAGAGCGAGAGAACAATCGCAACAATCGCATAAAACATAAACGGAATCGACTGGATGAAAATATCGGTTGCCTGTGCCTTATCCGCGACATTATCCGCTTCTACAATCTGGTAAATGATAAAATATCCCCACGCACCAAACGGAAGCATTGCCGAAGCACAGATACTAATTGTACGAATGATATAGGCAAGTGCCAACCTCGGCTTCTTCAGCGCGTCAATCAGTGGGGAAAATGCCGCACCGGCAGTCAGTGCCGACACATAGTCATCCACCGATGTCGCACCGGCGTACACACCCGCCGTCACCATAACGGCAGCTGCTTTTCCCTTTTCCTTGCTTGTCACAAACTCGGTAAACGCCTTTGTGCTTCCGGTTCGCTTCATGGCAATAATCAAACCGCCGCAAAGGAAAAACGACATATACATCTCGATATTTTCCGGGTCACCAAGCACGGTATATAAATCATTGATAAAGCCGCCAAAACAGGCCCCCTTATACCACAATATGTAACATGAAAATGTACCTAAAACCAGCGACTGCATAACATCTTTTGTGACCAGAGCATATACAAACAGCCCTGCCAGTGGAACAAGAATCCAGAAACTTCCTGTCACCATTTTTGTTGGCACCAAAAACAAGACAACCCAGAACACAATCCAAAATGCCCAGAGTTTTACCATTTTCGGCTCGATATGCTTCGGATTCATGTAATATAAAATTCGTTTAAAAATGTTTTTACTGTCCATATCAATCACTCCAATCACACAAAAAACTTACTACCTGGATGAATGATCCCAGATTTTTAACTGCGTACCAATACCATGGTCGACGGCGTTACGGTAAATTTCAGAACCCCATGCAACGTCCTCAATCGGCATTCCTTCAATGGCAACAAAAATAATTTCATCGTCGGACTTTCTTCCCGGTTTTTTGCCGCGAATAATTTCTCCCAAATGGTCAATGGAATCTCTCGTAATCAGCCCATCCTCTACCATGTAATAGAACTCCTCACCCATGCAGCCGGTCGCCTTACGCATTCCATTTTCATCGTAACCCTCTTCATCCTCGATGCCGTACTCCTCATACATCTTCCAGTTATCGACAACTTTGCGGATGCCAACAAGTTCTTTTTTATCCATGTTGAAAAAGCTCGTCGCAATCAGGGTAACACCCGGTTTTAACCATTCTTTTTTGTAGGTCGGATACTGTCCCGGTTTCACAGAAACCGACTCGCTGATAATATCGGAGCCGCGGACTGCTTCCTCTAACGTCTCACAGATGATTACTTCCTTCACCTGTTTATAATGGGTTTCAATAAACTCCTTAAGCGCAGCCGCCGTTTTGGATTTTAAAGAACCTGCCTTGATTTTAACGGTATCAATATTTTTTGCATTTGTCATAATGGCACGGAAGCAAGCTTTCGCAATCGGTCCTGCACCCAACATCGTAAGAACTTTTGAATCTTCTCTTGCCAAAAGTTTGGTTGCCAGTCCCGGCATTGCCCCGGTACGCATTGAACTTAACAAGTTCGCTGACATATAGGCAAGCGGTGCTCCGGTCTCCACATCATTTAGGGCAAACATCAAATTGGAGCGCGGAATTCCCATCGGGCGGTTATTTCCGTTTGAGCCGTACCATTTACATCCTGCGACATGGAATTTGCCCCCTAAGTACGCCGGCATGGCGATAAACCGCCGGTCCGCGCCGTCATTAATTGGGAATCCGTCAATATCGGATTTTTTCGGAAATTCCAGCATAATTCCGTGAGAGTTATGCTCCGGACCACCCATGATGAAGTCGCCGTCTTCCAAAAGTCCCATTGTCTCTTCCATCACATCAACGCATTTGGCAGCATCCATAACTCCTGCCTCAATCATATCCTCTTCATCTAAATAAAGCATACGGAGTTTTTTCGATTCTACTAATTTTGCTTTTTCTTCTGCAATTACAGCCTCTAATTCACTCATGCCTTTCATCTCCTTTGACTTTCACTCAGTTTATTTCAAACTCTTAAATCGGTCATAGCTTAAGGAAGAAATATCAACTATTGTGTCTTCTCCTGCTACCATCTGGGACAACATCAGTCCAACTGCCGGTGCGGTGCCAAACCCATGACCGGTAAATCCACAGGCAAGAATCAGTCCAGGAACTTCATCTACACGGTCGATAACCGGTACGCCGTCAAAGCACAAATCACACCAGCCGCCCCATGTGCGGACAATTTTGGCATCTGCCAGTTTCGGAATGTATCCCATAATCGCGCGGCATCCTGCTGAAGCAGTAATCGATGTTGTGCGCAAATCGTCAAACGATTTATCAATCGATTCTTCCAAACCGGAATCCGAACCGAATACAAATGAACCATGCTGTGACTGATGTCCATAGAAATCGGCATCTGCGGTTCCTAACATGATATCAAACATATGCGGCTGCATTTCCGTTACCAGACATTCTTCAAAGAATTTTGTCATCGGCACATCAATTCCTACCGTGCGGGCGATAAAACGGCTCTCATAGCCGGCAGCCAGAATAATGGTTTCGCCCTCAAATACTTCCCCGGTTGTAAGAATTACTTTTCTCGCTTTTCCCTTTACTTTTTCAATGGCTTTTACCTTTGCTCCGGTTATGTAACGTGCACCGAGTTCCAGTGAACGGGTATAAAAGGCAAGGGTTGTTTTCATTGGGTTTGCGTGACCGTCGGTTGGACACCAGCTTGCACCAATGACTTCATCCGAAAGGTGCGGACAGATTTCTTTGACTTCTTTGCCGTCAATTACATGCATATCCAGTCCTACGCTTCTGGCATTGGAAGCTAGGGTTTCAAGTTTTTTCAAATGTGCTTCTGTTTTACCGAGACGCAAGTTTCCTCTCTGGTAATACTCAACGTCTACACCAAGTTCTTCGGAAAGTGTCGGCCACATATTGTTGACCGCATACATCGCATACGGAAGTTCTCTGACATCACGTCCGGACTGACGGACACCACCACCGTTTCTTGATGAACCACCGTGTCCGATACTGTCATCTGCTTCTAATACTAAAACATCTTTGATTCCTCTTTTGGCAAGGTAATATGCGGTTGCACAACCGTTAATACCGCCACCGATAATAATTACGTCTGCTGTTTTTTTCATTTGCAGTCACCTCCATCCCTTGCTAAAACTTTCATCTCTATTGGTCTCATCGGAGCTCTTGATACCGCCGGTTCAATATCCGTCGGTCTTACGTGAAGCTCTCTTGCCATAATTCCTTTTACTAATTTTCCACAGGTCTGTCCCTGACAGAGTCCCATGCCATTTCTCAGATATCGTCTCATTTCCTCCATTGTCACAATGCCCTCGTGAATGGCTTTTCGAATTTCTCCTTTGGTCACTTCCTCGCATCGGCATATCAGCATATCATCATCTGCGCCAGGTACAAAGGGACCGATTTCTTTTAATTTTTCCTGAATATCCATCATATCGTTTTCCTCTTTTCTGCGCTGTCTCGCGCGTTATTTTCGCGTTTTCTATGCTCTCTTATAGAAGCGTGCCTTCATTGTCATATCACTTGGCACCTTAATCGTCAACAGATTGGTGTGGTCAAATGCTTTGGCAGTTTTGCAGGATACCACTTCGCAGTCGCACACTTTCTGTCCATCTCGTCCGAGCGCAATTCCTTTTTCACCTGCCTCCGGCAGCGGAAGAAATTCGTAAGGAAGAGTGACGGTACCAAATCCGGGCTCCGTTTCCTCATCGACTAAGAAGATTGCCTGACCGGAACAGGAAGCTACACACATACCACATCCGATACATTTGGAACCCGGCACAACAACCGGCAGCGATGTAATGTTATCGCCGATGGAAATACATCCTTTCGCACAGGCATCCTGACATGGGTTACACGGAATGTTCTGCGTACACTCCATAACCGGATGAACACCGACTGCATGGGTAACGCCCGGATACCGCTCAATCTCATCGTCTGCCACATAACCTTTTGCAAGAAGGTTTTCGGAAATGTCTATGCCCTCTTCGGTTTTCTCAATTTTTTTGCCTCGGTTTTTCGGAGCAAACATTCCCTGACGAAGGGCTTCCAGTGCGGATTCCAATTCGCTTACGCGGGCTTCTCTTTCTTCTTTTGTCATGTAGCCCAAATACTCAGAAATGACAGCTCCTGAAATACGACCTTCAATCATTGCTGAACTTGCTTCCTCAATTCCGGATACATCACCTGCTGCGTAAATACCCGGTACACTGGTTGCGCCAAGGATGTCACAAACCGGTACATAACCACCCGGTGTGTCGTTCATTTCGCAGCCTGCCTGTTTGAGTAACTGTGACATCGGTGACAAACCAACTGCCATACAAATGGTGTCTACATCGAAATGTTTTTCCGTTCCTTCGATGAACTGGAAGTTTTTATCGACCTCTGCAATCGTAACACCCGTTACCCGGTCTTCGCCTTCTGCTTTTACGATGGTGTGTGACAGATAAAATGGTACCCCGAGTCTTGCTACTTTCGCAGCGTGTACCCCGTATCCGCCAACTCTCGGTGCCGCATCAACGAGGGCAACCACTTCACATCCAGCCTGCATTAACTGGAAGCTGACAACCAATCCTACGTTACCGGTTCCAAGCATCAGAATCTTTTCTCCGGCTTTGATGTGATGAAGGTTCATCATCGTCTGTGCTGCACCTGCTCCGATTACACCAGGAAGTGTCCAGCCGGGGAACGTTACCATGTTTTCACTGGCTCCGGTTGCCACTAAGATGGCATCCCCTTTCATATGTTTTACTTCATCTCCGATTCGCACCGTAATTTCTTTTTCCGGATACAAACCGATTACGGTTGCATTTAACATAACTTCAACGCCATACTTTTCTGCCTCAGCGAGAAGTTCCTCTCCTATTTTAAATCCGCGGATTTTTGCTTTGTGCTCCTTTGAGCCAAAGAACTTATGAATCTGCTTAAATAACTGTCCGCCCGGTTTTTCATTTTCATCAAGTACCAGAGGATGCAATCCATGTTTTGCTGCTTCGGTTGCTGCGGACAATCCGGCTGGTCCTGCTCCAATTACAATCAAATCATATCTTTTCATTTACGCTTCCTCCTTTGCACTTGCTCCATACTGGGTTTCTACTACCATTCCCTCTTTCAACGGGGTGATGCAGGTTCTCACATTTGGCTTTCCATCAACTACCATAACGCAGTCGGTACAGCGTCCAATCGCACAAAAGACGCCTCGTGGTTCATGGCGTTTTGCTGTATAACGATGTGCCATCACACCTGCTACGCGAAGAGCTGCTGCAATCGGCTCTCCCTCATACCCTTCCAACGTTGTTCCGTCATATGAGAATTTCACTAATTTTCCTTTTGGAGATTCCCCTAAAATCGGATGATTTTCAATTCTCTTTTCCATACCGTAATCCTCACTTTCCAAAATTCAAATTGATTTAGAAACAACAAAAGAGCCACTGGCACCAAACGCGGTCACCATTGACTCTTTACGGGAAGTATAAACCCTAGAACCATACTAGGGTCAAGGGCTTTTTTTGAAAATTTGACATTTTTTTTCATCTTTGCTAAAATAAAGGCACTTGCAACGGCGCTGTTTCTATGAAATAGCGCCGTTTTTAGGAGGAACCGCCAAGAACGAAGTTCTTGCTTGAAATCGGTTCCGACGACTTGCCGCCGAACGCATGTGAGGGGGCACTACCTTTATATTAGGAGGAATGATCATGACAAACAGCACATTTCACATCGGAGAATTATCAAATTTATTTAATATCAGTGTCGATTCGATTCGTTATTATGAAAAAAAGGGATTAATCTGCCCGACACGAAATAAAAATAACGGATACCGGGAATATTCTCTGGATGATTTCCAGACCTTAGTGATGATCCGTGAACTGCTGGGACTTGATTTTCACAAAGAGCAGATTAGCGAGTTCTTAAAGAATAGAAATATTTCCACCACAATGGAAATGTTAGATACGGAGCTTTCTATTATAAAGGAAAAGATGGAAGTTCTTCAAAAGAAAAAGGAGCAGATTGTCAGCCGGATTCAGTCTTTGCAAGCCGTGCAGAATGAGTCATCGGACACTTCCATTCAATTAAAGACATTCAAAAAACGCCCGATCGCCATGATTTCCACGGAAAATCTGCCGGACGCTTATGTCGACTACACAATGGTTCAATATATGAAAAAGAACCGGATTAAATTAGATACCATCGGTTTCTGCGACTGTTACACGCTGGATTTAGAAAAATCAAATCCCGACTCCGATTACTACCGCACGGAAAATGTTTTCTTTTTGACTGACAGCACAAAAACGAAGACGGATACATTTCTCCCTGCCGGTGAATATCTGTGTCTGTACTACCACGGCTCCTTAAAGCAGACCAAACAGTTGATGCCTTCTCTCTATGCCTATGCAAAAGAACATCACTTAACTGTCACCGGACACCCGATGGAACTTTGCCACATCGACAGTTATGAGACGAACCGCGAAAGCGAATATGTCATTGAATTAGAACTTCCGGTGAGTTCTCATCCTTTTGCAAAACAGTAATCACTTTATCCCAATTGTCCAGTACAAATCTGCCAATTACCGGGTCGTACATTTTTCCTGTATCATGTAAATTACACATCTTCTTTCGTTTGTTCGCTAACTTTTATTATACAACGAATAGAGGGAGAGGACAAGAATTGGGAATGGAGAATTTATTTCAAGTAGGGGGGACACTAATTTTTAGTTTCCGCAACTACAAGACTTCCTTAGTGGTTCGTGCACCGCTGCCGCTAAGGGAGGCTTGTAGCTGCTGGAAAGCTGAAAAGTTGTGTCGCCACTTTTATCGCAAATGCTGGACAATGGATTTTAGGGATGGCAACTTGCATTGCTTCCCCTCCTTTCACCACACAAATCTTTCGCCACCATCGCAAAATAAAACCATTGCGAAAAAATGGATACAAACGCACAGGTATCAGACATAAATTTTGCTGCCTATTCATACCTGTGCGTTTGTCACGCGAATGCGCCATTTTTTTCAATGGTTTTATTTTATACTTTATCCCCACACTTCTTCTGCAATCTCTTTTACGAGTTTCAATTTTGCCCACTGCTGCTCCTCAGTCAATTTATTACCGATTTCACAGGAAGCAAATCCACACTGTGGACTTAAGCACAAGCGTTCAAGTGGAATATATTTCGCTGCTTCATGAATTCTTTCAATAACTTCTTTTTTATCTTCAAGCTCCGGTGTTTTCGTTGTAATCAGTCCAAGTACCACTTTTTTGTCCGGTGAAACTTTAGCAAGTGGTGCAAAACCGCCGGAACGCTCGTCGTCATACTCTAAGAACAAAGCGTCTACATTTTCTTTGGCAAATACATAATCAGCCACACTGTCATAAGGACCGCTGGTGAAATATGTTGAATGATAATTGCCGCGGCAGATATGTGAAGTAATTACCATATCCTCCGGCTTTCCTTCCAATGCCAGATTATTCACAGCCAGCAAACTCTGTTTCACTTCTTCTAAGTCAATACCAAGGCTCTGGTAACGCTGTTTTGCGGCATCACCCACAACGGCACCCCATGTACAGTCATCCAACTGCAAATTGCGGCAGCCTGCCTCATAAAACTGGCGGATAACATCCTGGTATGCCACTCCAATATCATGAATCAGCTCTTCATCTGTCGCATAAAATTTTCTTGTTGATTCCACATTCTGCGGAACAATAAACTGCTGGAACATCTGTGCCGGTGCTGGAATTGTATACTTTGCAACTGTATTTTCATCTTCCAAAGTTTTCAAAAACTTAAAGTATTCAACAAATGGATGTGCTTTCGCTTTAATTTTTCCAACTACATAAGTATCTTCCAGAGAAGCGAGCTCGCCTGCAAACTGTACGCCGCCTCCAGTTAATTCATGCGCAACTCCCTCAAATCCCCACATAAAATCCAAATGCCAGTAAGTTCTACGAAACTCACCATCAGTAATCACATGAAATCCCAAGTCCTTCTGTTTAGCAACAACTTCACGAATTGCTTCATTGATTGTCTCGTCTAATTCTTCTTTTTCAATTTTCCCATCCTCATACAGCGCTTTCGCATTCTTTACTTTTTCCGGGCGTAAAAAACTTCCTACATAATCATACCGAAATGGTTCCTGCAATGCTGTCATATTCAAATCCTCCGTTTCGTTTTTCTTTTGATGAGGATAGTGTAGCATTGTTTATTTCTTTTGTGAAATACATATAATCATGTCTTTTCCATAGTTTCAGACTATGGCCAGGTAATTTTTTATTGCCTCCTGATAATATAAAGCGTAGCGGCTTAACATCGTATTTTTCTTACGAATCATGCCGATCCGCATATCACAATCCGACACAAGGGGCTTTGCAATAATATTTTCACCATTTAACTTCTGGTCGATGACACCGGAGCAAACCGTAAATCCATTTAACCCAATCACAAGGTTAAACAGCGTTGCACGGTCGCGCACCTGAATATTTTTCGGAAAATCCAGCATACTCAAAAACTCCTCAGCAAAATAAAAGGAGTTCCGCTCTCCCTGCTCATATACTAGATACGGATATGGCTGCAAATCGTCCAACGTAATTTCTTTCTTATTTGCCAGCGGGTGCTCACGGCAGATAAACACGTGCGGTTCTGCCACAAACAATTCTTCAAATACAAGCCCGTTTTTCTTCATAAGTTTTGTCAGAACTTCCTCGTTGTGCGCCGACAAATATAAAATTCCAACCTCACTTTTCCCCTGTGCCACGTCATCAATAATCTCTCCGGTCTGCGTCTCGCGCAAAATAAAATTGTACTGGCTGGCATCGTACTGTTTCACCAAATCCACAAACGCATTGACCGCAAAGGAATAATGCTGGCACGACACCGAAAATTTCGGCGTCCGGTTTTTATCCTTGCCAAAATGCTCCTGCATAATGTCCGCCTGTTCCAAAAGCATCCGTGAATAAGCAAGCAGCTCCTCACCTTCTCTTGTTATCACAACGCCCTTGCTGAAGCGTGAAAAAGCAGTCACGCCCATTTCCTTTTCCAAATTTTGAATTGCCGCACTAAGACTTGGCTGCGAAATAAAAAGTTTCTGTGCTGCCTCCGAAATGCTCCCACACTCCGCAACTGTCACCAGATATTTTAACTGTTGTAATGTCATACCTTTTCCCCTTATCGTATATAAATCCCTTTCATTATAAGATTTCCGGCAAATTCTGTCCATAGACAATTCTTTCATTGACATAATAATTTCCCTCATGTTATAATTGGGTTGTAACTCAAACAGCAATCCATTTCTATTTCGAGACACACGAAGGGATTTTACATAAAATAAAAAAGGAAGGAGGAATGCAAAGTACATGGCAAGAAAATACGACAGCGAAGAAACGAAGCAGAAAATTCTGTCATCCAGTGTCCGCTTGTTTATAGAAAAGGGATATCACGAGACAACGATGACGGAAATTCTTCGTGATGCAGGCGTATCCGGCAGCAGTTTTCACTCCATTTTTCACACAAAAGATGGTGTTCTTGCAGAACTTACAGAATTCATGTTTGAAAATCAGTTTGGTGTAGCAGAAAAAATCATTGGAACCGGGAAAAATCCGGTGCTTCTCTACGCCGTTGAAACCTGTATTCAGTTGACGCTTACCGAGATGAATGAACATCTGCGCGATATTTACATGGAAGCCTACACGCAGCCGGCATTGATGGATTATATTCACAAGCATACAGCAAAAAAAATCGCAATGATTTTCAGGCAGTATAATAAAGACTTTCAGGAAAGTGATTTTTACGAAATGGAAATTGGGACAGCCGGATGTATGCGTGCCTATATTGCAAAAAAATGTGATATGTATTTTACTTTGGAAAAGAAACTTGAGCGGTTTCTAAAAGTAACGCTTGGCGCATATCATGTACCGGATGACATACAGCGTGAAACCATCGCTTATATTGGAAAATTAAAAATCCGGGAAATCACCGGTCAGGTCATGAATAAATTGTTTATGGCTCTGGCAATGAAATATGATTTTACATTTCATGAGGCAAACACAAAAAAGAAATGAGGGATATTATGACAAGGAAAGAATTTCACAAGAGACTTTTGATTACGTCTCTTCTTCTGGGGCTGGTACTCCCCTTGGCAAATGTACCGGTAACATCATCATTAAACCAGACCAAAAAAGCGGCGGCAGCAGAGCCGGCCGTAATGACTTTTGCCGAGGGCGAGGGTACCGGAGAAGAATTTAAGGAAGAATCCTGGGTGATGGACTCTAATGCGGCTGGAGAGCCACACAAAGGTTCACTGGCTATTGAAAGCTACCAACCCAGCTCAGACACTTATGGTATTAAAAAAAATCCATATTCAAAAAAGGAACCCCCGGAAAAAGTAATCCGGCTGTTTGACGTGGCAAAACCGTATTCTGCACCCGAGTCCGCCGCCGAGGAAGATCCGAATAAAAGTACCTCTGATTACCGTTCCACAATCATCACACTAAATCAACTGGTTCCGCTAAATAGCAGATCGCAGTTTTCCACAAAATTTACCTTTTCACTCCCGGACGCCTGCGTCAACACCAAACAGGCAGGAGGGAAAGAATTCGCCAGAGAAGTCGGCGGCGACGGCCTTGCCTTTTTCATGGAAGATTACATATCCGATCCGGAAGATTTAGCGTATACGTATTCCGGTGGTGACACCTATCCATTCGGCATGCAATGTGACGAAAAAAGACTCATGGTCGAAATGGATTCCCAATATAATGGTGCCTATTGTAACATGAATAAAACGGGCGACGTATATCCATATGATGAAAATCGCCCATATTCCTATGAAAGCTGGGATTATGATAACCAATTATACTTTCACAAAGACCAAACCTATACCGGGAAAAATGACTACGAAAAAAACTTTAATCCTTATGAGGGCACGGACGGCAGAGAGTACGCCGCTTACCGCAATTACAAGTATGCCGAGCGCTTTGACCATATCGGTATCACGCTAAACAGCGACCATGCCCGTCACGATGCCATTTATTACCTAAACGGTCTTGACCCAACCAAAACGGTGAAAAAAACAAAAGATGGAAAAAACTATACGGCGTACGAAAATCTTGCTTATTTTGATGCCTGTGCAGGTGGCGTTCTGGATGACACAGATAAGTTAGAGGCTGCCTATCAGGACACCACAAAAAAGAGCAACAAGGTCAGTGATTCTTCCACCTGTGCCACCCGTTTTGCAGACGCAGGGGTAAATGACAGGCTTTTTACCGTATGGATTGACTACGATGGTGAAAAAATGTATGTCCGCTATGCCAATGGCGATTTTGCCAATGCGAAAAGACCGGCCAAACCGCAGATCGAAAAAGAAATTGACCTTCACTCCCGTTTTGACAACAAAAAGGCTTTGATTGGTTTTTCTTCATCAATCAATGCCTCCAAGGCGAATACAACTTTGCACGCCTTCCAGTTTACCAATGATTATAAACCAATTGACGAAGAGGCATCTTATCGAATCAATTACTGGAAGTTTAATCCGGACACAGAAAATTATGAAAAGGCAGAATCTTCCGAGGTTATGACAGGTGCCGTTGGCGACACTGTCACTGTGGCTGACGCAGATCCCAGCTATGCGACAAAATATAGTAATGATTACTATCACATAAGCACAATCACACCGCAGGATTCCTCTGTCACACTCGAAAACGCGGATACACATTACCAAATGAATTTGTATTATGAACCGGAGAAAACAACCTATAAGGTACTCTACTATCAGGAAACAGAAGATGGTAACTATAAACTGCTGAACGAATACGTAAGCCCCCCAACCTACATTGGGAAGACCGTTTATGCAGAAATTAAGACTCCAAATGGATATATAGAGGGTGGTGATTATACTGCTACATTTGGAATTGTTAAGCCAAACAATGCCACGATACTTAAAGTTTATTACGATAAATACATACCTCTGCCGGAACCAACCGAGGTGGGACAGACACCATCACCATCCCCAAGCCCAACTCCAACTGCTACACCGACTGCTACACCAACTGCTACACCGACTGCCACACCAACCACTACGCCGACTGTCACTCCAACGCAGCGGGCAACGGCGACTCCGACGATGACACCAACCATAGCACCAACGACTGTTCCAACTCAGGTTTCAACCGCTGCGCCAACCGTAGCACCTACGAAAAAACCAGTCAAAGCTTCCGTAAGCAAAAAGCTGATTCAACCGGTGAAAGCAAGCGAAAATGCCAACAAACTTTCCTGGAATCCGGTAAAAAATGCGGACGGATATTTCATTTACGCCTCTGCCTGCAATGAAAACGGAAAAGAGCGTAAAGTAAAGAAAATTGCCGACATTAAAAACCGAACAACCACTTCTTACACCCACAAAAACTGTGAAAAAGATACGTGGTATAAATACCGTATTACGGCTTACCGCATTATCGGGAAGAAAAAAACTGCAATCAGTAAATCACTGGAATTACATTCGCTGACGAAAGGAAGTAAAACTTATGAAAATCCTTCGCGCGTAAAAATCCGCAGTGGTAAAAAACTTTCTTTAAAGGCCGGAAGCACTAAGAAAATACGAGCAAAAGTAATTGTACCAAAAGGCAAAAAAACCTGCTGGCACATTCAAAAAATCCGCTACCTTGTGAGCGATTCCTCTGTACTGACCGTATCAAAAAAAGGTAAAATCAGAGCAAAAAAAGCAGGGCATACGACAATTTATGCCGTTGCCCAAAATGGTGTAACCGCTAAAATTAAAGTCAGCGTAATAGCTGCAAAATGATAAAGATAAAAGTGCCGGAAATTCGCATTTTTATGGATTCAAATATTCTGAAAGCATATCAGAAACACAATTTTTGATTTCCACTGCGATGCTCCGGCACTTTTCTTTTGATAAGCCGGCCTGTGTTCCTACAAAAATTAATTCTTTGCTTCCCGGATTTTTCCCATTCCCAGCCACAGTTGTCGTGTGCTCTCCATAATATGTCGTACTATATGTCAAATCATACGCCGGACTCAGCCGCCAGCACTTTTTCTCCTCTTCATAAAGAAAAGAGAAGTTTTTTGCATGGTCGTCTCGATTGTGAGCATACACATTAAAACACATACGGCGGTACATATTCCCCAAATCCTCCGGTGAATTATTGGTTATTATTTTCGTAAGTTTCATCAAATCCTGATAATCAAGAACAGGCTGCTCAAAATCCAACTCCAAAAGTGCCGCCACTGTCAACATATGCACTCTTTCCATTTCTCCATGTTGATTTTTCCGGTCAAAGCGTTTCGTACCAAAATAGCCGCTGCATTTACCTGACGGAAACAAATTACATTCACTCATCGTAATTCCACACTGCTCGGCACACAGATAATAATCGTATTCCATTTTTCCAATATCCGCACGGTCCACATGCGCCGGAAATTTAATAATCCATGGCTCCCCATCCATTTCCATCATTACTTTAGGTCTGGCTCCGCCACTGGTTCCACCCAGACGATACAATTCATCCAGCTTTTCTGACTCCTCTGTATTCAAAATACGCTGACACTCTTCTGCCAGTTCATCCAGATTATCCACGTCCTGACCATAGGACAGATTTCTTTCGGGACGATAAATAAGTGCTCCCATCCCTTGATTTCCCACTACTGCCAAACGGTCAATAATTGAAAATTCATCTCTATTTATCCCATGCTTTTTTAGCATTCTATCTAACAATAACTGCCCCCACGCATCCGGCAGGCTGTCTGCAAACACGCCGAATAAACCTCGAAAATAATCTTTTGTGGGAACAAAAACCTTCTTTTCCAAAGGAAGTGAAAAAGGGCTGATAGAAAAACCGTCCGCCAGCCATTCATCAGCATATTCAAATGCTGCTTTTTTTGATTCCGTAAGTGCCATCGTCCCTACAAGCCGCTCCCCGTAATAAACATGCAACACTTTATTTTCCCTCATTGATAACCTCCTGAATACTTCGATACGGAACATCCGTAAATAAATTCCGTATCTCATCCACCTCATTCAGAGCAAATGCCAGCTTCGTTAAAGAGAGTAGTGAAATCTGCCCTGTCGTCTCAAAACGCTTAATTGAGCCGTAACTTACACCGCTCATTTCCGATAATTTTTTCTGGGAAATCGAACGCCTTTTGCGAATCCCTCGTATTCTGCCCGCCAGCTTCATATCGATTTCCTCTGCTGTTTCCCATATTAATTTCTCCATTTTATGTCACCTTTATGTGTTGTTTTTACAGATAATATATTATCTAATTTGTGGTATTTTTATGTGTTTTGTATAATATATTATCTACTTATATATTATCATAAGGGTATTGAAAACACAAGAAAAAGTCAATGTTAGTTTGTGTCAAGTGTTCGTTGCCACTCTTTTGATTTTCCGTAATTTCGTAGAAAGACATTGCGTCTCGTGGGCACTCCCGTTTGTTGAGTGTGTAGCTATCGTGAAAAGGATGTGATAAAACAGAAAAACAGAAACAGACTTCGTTCAAAAACACCATCGGCCACTTCAAAGCGGACGATTCTTAGTTTGAGCGGATATTTATGTTTCTTTTTTGATTGTGTTCTGGTCAAAATCAGTTCGACGGTTGTATCCAGTTTATCTGGAAGAGTCTCGACACCAAGAAAACGCTGTACATTCAAATCCTTGGCACGAATCAAAAAATCAACTTTATTTTCGATTGCATGGGCAAAAACGTTGTAGCTGGAAAATCCTCTGTCAGCGATGAAAATCGGCAAACCTCCATAGGCATACCGAACCATAAGATTGCAAATAGCCTGAAACTCATTTTTAGACGTCCGGGCTGAACTTCTAAATCGAGATATCTCTTAGAACATAATTCATATAATGAAATGGTATGAACCATGTTAAAACCGGATGCAGATTTTCCGTTAGGTTCGTGGAAAGTCTCTGAATCGTTAGGATTTTGGGCAATGTTAAACTCATAGCCATCGCAGGCAATAAGATAGTATTTTCCGCGAAATTTATCTAAAGGAAATTTAAGGTTGAATTCCTTCAAAAGATGGCGGAACGCAGAAATAGAAAGTTTGGAACGTTGTTGATAAAAAGCGGAGCCAGTAGGAACTGAAGAATCATAGTCAAAAAAATTGGGAAGTTCATGATTTAAACTGCCACTTTCCATGGAAATGATGAGTTGCATCATTTTCTGAAAATCAAGTTTGCGTTTACGAATAAAATCCATGTTTGGATTTTTTACAAAAGAAGAAAGTGAGCGGCCGCACATTTTGATTGATATGTCAACTACAATTTTAATTTTTTTGTTAGAGGTTCACAATGAGGTGAGCTAATAAGCTTAACTAAGTGACATTGATAAAGAACTGGATTAATCAATAGCAAGAGCCTTTTTTAAACCAGGCTCAATCAGATGGCTGGCGATACCGCAGAGGATTCCAGGAAAAAGGACGAAAAGTCCGGGAACCAAGAATACGATGAGGCAGGCGCCGGCCATTGTAAATAATAAGATGAAAGTTTCTTTGATGTGACCTGCCATCAGGCGCACGGAGAGCAGAAGAACTGCCGGAAATGAAGCGCGCAGGTGTGAGATCACGGCAAAGATATAATTGGCGAGAACCCAGAGGACGAGGCAGATTACCATCCATAAAAATGGCGGTAAAAGATTGCCGTTTTTTCCGGTAAAGACTTGGGAAAGATCTACAGCCATCGTGGCACCGTAGCAGAGAAACAGGATTGTTGGTGCAAGAGACTGGAAAAAATTAGATTTGAATGCCGAAAAATATTCCCGGCAGATGTGAGCGGAAGTTTGTGTGTGACCGCGCGAGATACAATGATAAAGCGCCGTCAAAGAAGCCCCTGAAGTGATAAGAGGGATACTCGTAAATAAAAATAAAAAGCCAAGCACGATTAGCTGACATGCAGTAGTCAGCCAGTCGTACAATTTGTTTCCAAGTAATGATTTCATAAAAACCTCCCCAAATAAATGATAAATTAAGCGGATTTCCGGTTAGGTGGACAGCTGCAGTTTGAGCAGTTCGGAATACGAACTTCCGGTATATTTTTTAAAACATTTTCCAAAATAATTTGGATCCGGAATACCGACTTCTTTTGCCGTCATATACATAAGCATCCGCGATTCCAGACATTTTTTGGCCTTTTCCATGCGGCAGGCCGTGATGTAATCTGAGATATTCTGGCCGCAGTCAGCTTTAAAACGGCGGCTCAGGTAACTCGGATTGTAACCGAATTTCTGCGCGATCGCGGTGAGATTTAAAGCGGAATCAGGATAGTGGTTATCAATATACTGCTTGACGTGTTCCATATCCGAAGAGACATCCTGCAGGACGGGCTGCTCCGGTACGGCGGCAGGCAGGGCATCCAGTTCGCGGGTCGCTTTTTGGCAGGCTTCCCGGATGTCTGTGCGAACGATCGGTTTTAGAAGATAATCCGTAATCCCAAGTCCGATGCACTGCTTTGCATATTCAAATTCGTCAAAAGCAGTCAGGATAATGATTTTCATCTGCCGATACCGTTTTAACGCAATTTTGGAAAATTCAATGCCATCCATAAAGGGCATACGAATGTCTACAAAAATAATGTCCGGACGAAGTTTATCGATAATATTGATCGCTTCAATCCCACTTGCCGCTTCGCCAACAACTTCCAGCCCCATTTCCTGCCAGTCGACCGATGCTTTTAAAAGATTGCGAAGCGCCTTTTCATCGTCAATGATCATAACACGATACATAAAAACTACACTCTCCTTTACGTTATAACAAAAATATCTAACAGCCATTTGAAAGTGGCAGTTTCAAAATAATCTCACAATATTCCCCTTCTGTACTGTGTATCTCAAAGACATCTTCCGTTTTATAATAATAACGGATTCTTTCAATGGTTCCCTGAAATCCAAAACTTCGGCTGTCTTTGCCGGAAAATAGAAGTTCCCGCTGGTGTGCGGACATACCGATTCCATTGTCGTAAATGCTAAGAAATAGAAAATCTTCCTGACGTTTTACCGTGACACGGATAACCCCATGTTCGCCTTTTGGGCGAATCCCATGATAAATGGAATTTTCTACGAACGGCTGCAGAATCAGGCGCGGAACACGGATGGAAGACAGGCCTTCTTCAATTTCATATTCATCTGTAAAAATATCCTCAAAACGTGTTCTCTGCAGTGTAAGATAGCTTTTTACAATTTCTATTTCTTCTCCCAGAGACAAGTCCGTGCTTCCTTTACTTAAGAAACGACGGTAAAAATTTCCAAGAGTTTCCAACATATTATATACTTCATCGGTTCGGTTTTCCAAAGCCATATAACGGATCATATCCAGAGTGTTATACAAAAAGTGGGGCTTCATTTGCTCCTGAAGAGCATCTAATTCAGCCATCCGCAGTGTTTTTTCTTTTTGAAGAAGTTCTACGATCAATTGATTGATCTCAATCAGCATAGCGTTGTAGCTGTTTTTTAAAAGACCGATCTCGTCATCGTTTACATTCATACTAACGCGGTGCAGCCAGCCGTTTTGCACTTCGGCCATGCTGTCGACCAAACGCTGGATCGGGTAGATGACATTTTTGGCAATATAAGTATTGATCAGCCACATAAATGCGAGAAGTATAAAAGCGCCGATGATCAAAGCGACCAGTAATTTGGCAGGGAGCCCGTCTAAAATCCGTACTTCCAGACGGGAAGCAAGGATGAAATGAGAGTCTCCCAATGTGTCGCAGGTAAATATACTTTTGTAAAATAGTTTGTCCGTTTCTTCGCGCGTGTTTTGAAGTAGATTTTCCGGATTTAAGGAGGAAAATGTGCTTTCATTATCCTTGCAGATTAACCTGCCGGATGTGTCATAAAGAGCAAAATGGCTGGTTTCGCCGGAAAGCCCTTCATATGCCTGTTCAAAGAAGCGGCTTGGGAGATTGATTGCCAGGATACCAATCGGTTTTTGGGTGTTTATGTCATTGATGACACGGACAAAAGACACCATTTCGCCAATGTTTGAGCGAAAGGCACCGCGAGTGCCTGCTTTAATAACGTAATTTCCCTTTTGAGCCATGACTTCGTTCAGCCATTCTGTTTCAAAAATCTTGCCGGTATTGACATAGGTGATTCCCGGGCCGGTGTTAAGGTATTGACCGTCCATGCGAAGAATCACGACATTACAGGAAAGGTTAAATGTATTTAGAATGTCGTGGATCTCCTGGAGAGCATTTCGTGTGCGAGGAGTAGAATTACTCTCTGCAAGTAAAAAAGTGCGTACAGTGCTGCGAAGCATGGTAAGGCGGCTGATGCTGTTAATGGACTTCATGGTGCTGTCCAAGTTATTGGAAATAGCAGTTCGATTACTGATTTCTTTGTCAGCGATCGATTGCTGCATTTGATTTTCCAAAATCAGATAGAAGATACCTGAGCAGAATAAAATGCATACAATCATTGTACAAAGAAACAAAAACTGAATTTTTTTCCGAAGCCCCAATGACAAAAAACGTTTCTTCATAGTGCGTTATATCTCCCAAAATAACTATAATAAACTTATTATAGCATATTTATCCTTTAATTGCACCTGCCATTAAACTTTCTTGTATTTTTTTGCTCATAAAACAATAAATGATGAGTGTCGGGAACGTGGCGATGACAAGAGCAGCACCGATCGGCCCCCATTTGGTCGTGTAAGCCCCGGAAAGTGCCTGGATACCTACCGACAATGTACGATATTTACTGTCACTGATAAAGATGACGGCAAACATAAGCTCATTCCACGCTTGTAGAAAGGTAAAAATGCCAATGGTAGAAAGTGCCGGTTTCATGAGCGGAAGCACAATGCGGAAGAAAATGCCATAGACACCGCAGCCGTCGATACAGGCAGACTCTTCAAGTTCACGTGGAATATTTTCAATGAAACTTTGACAGATCATAATCGCCATCGCCAATGCAAATGCGGTGTAAGGAATTATGAGTGCCTGATAGGAGTTTGTCATCTTTAATTCGCGTAAGATGATAAAAATTGGCAGGATTGCCGCGTGAATCGGTACCGTTAAGCCGAGCATAAAAATGCTGTTGACAAGTTTGCGGCCGCGCCATTCCATGCGGGAAAGTGCATAAGTCGCCATCAGGGAAAAGATGACAGTGAATGCAATCGTAGCAAAGGTGACAATGGCACTATTGACAAAGTAAAGTGCCATATTTCCGGCATCGAGAGCCTCCGAATAGTTGCTCCACAGCCATTCTTTTGGCAGGCCGATGATGTTGTCGCCAAAGATTTCTTTATTTGTCTTTAGGGAGAAGGTAAACATCCAATACAGCGGAAATAGGTTTACCAATGCCCAAAGAGACAGTAAAATGTACATTACACTGGTTTTTACTTTTTTCATTTAGTCCACCTCCGTTCGAAAACAGCGTTTGATCAGTATTGCGAAAAAGAAGCACAGGAAAATGATAAACATGGCAATCGAGCTTCCAAGTCCATAGCGGCTTCGGTCGAAGATCATGTTAATCATCAAGGTACTTGGTACTTCACTTGCGTGAGCCGGACCGCCGCCGGTCAATACATAGATCAGGTCAAAGGCCTTCAAAGAACCGGTTACCGCAAAGATCACACACATACGCAAAACCGGCTTGATCATAGGAATTGTGATATAACGTGATAATTGGTGGTCATTGGCACCGTCAATCTTAGCTGCTTCACGGATATCCGGTGACAGACTTTTAATGCCTGCGTACATGAGGAGCATGTGGTAGCCGACGTATTGCCAAAGCATCGGGATGAAGCAGGCGGCAAGAGCATATTTTTGGTCGCCGAGCCAGGTCTTGCACCATGTGTCAAGACCGACGGCATGCAAAAAGGAATTGACAATACCGTATTGTGGATTGTATATTTTCATCCACAATTGTCCGATGACGGTTGTGGATAACAAAACCGGAATGAAGAACACCGCCACAAAAAATCGTTCACCCTTGATGCCCTTTGCCAAAGTCAGAGCCAAAAGCAGGGCGAGGGGAAGCTGTAAAAAGACAGAAAGTCCGGCAAAGATAAAGGCGTTTCGCACGGTAGGGCCGAAGCCAAGACTTTTTTCTGTAAATAATTCAATGTAATTTTGTATACCAACAAATGTGCCGGAAGTGATGCCGTCCCAGTCTAAAAGACTATAATATCCGGACATAAAGATTGGTAAGATAATAATGGCTAAAAACAGCAATGCAGAAGGAAAGAGAAAAACGAAGATTGCTGTTTTGTTTTTTCTTACTTTGTCCATGAAATCCTCCTTTAAACGAATCGTTATAATGCCGGGCGGCTCCCGGACTGCAGCAATGCTGCTGTCTGGGAGCCGCCCGGATCAAATCCCATTCACAAAATTAACTTGTGATTATTTTTTACTTAACTGCTTATCCATGCTGGCAGCAAATTCTTCCGGTTTCAGATCGCCTGCGAAGAGGGACTGAAGGAGTGTCAGATATTCTCCAGCATCATCGGAAGACATCAACGTATCAAACCACAACGTATAGGAACTTGCTTTTCCGGCAATATCTGCTACCTGCCGTGTTAAGGCAGGGACGGAAGAAGCATCATAATCTACGGTCCAAGCCGGAATTCCAGCACCGCTTAAGTAAGCATGTTTGGAAACTCCTCTTGTAATCTCAAAAGCAGCGGCAGCGGCAAGGTCTTTGTTCTTCGTGTTGGCGGATACCATCAAAGTATCGGAACCTCCGCCCATGAAGTCGGTTACACTTGCATTTTTGCTGTTGACAACAGGAATTGGTGCAACAGCGAAGTTATCCGGTTTCTCGGCATCGGTAACGATAGAACCACCCATCCAGCTTCCGGTGAAGTACATTGGAACCTGTTCTGCATAGAAAGAAGCACTTGCTTCATCATTGGAAAGACCGGTTGCGCCGTCGATGAAAGCGCCCATATCAACCAATTCTTTGATGCAGTTAGCAGCTTTTACAAAGTCCGGATCGTTGTAGGACTGACCCTGTTTTGTCAAAGCCTTGGTGACTTTGTCTGCTCCGGCAGATTTAAGTGCTAATCCGTCATGAAGCATAGCAAGTACCCAAGTGTCTTTTACACTGGTTCCAATCGGTTTAATGCCTGCATCAATGAATTTCTTGCAGACAGCTTTGAAATCATCCCATGTGGCTGGTACTTCGACACCTTGTTTTTTGAACATTTCTTTGTTGTACCACATTACGGATACCGGTGTACAAGTTACGGAACCATACAATTTGCCATCGTAGATATCGTTGGCAAGAGCGGTTTTACTGATTTCCTTTTCGTAATTTTTGTAATAATCATCCAGACACATTACTTTTCCGGAAGATACGAAAGATTCAGAAAATCCACCCGACCAGGTAAAGAAAATGTCAGGAAGTTCATTGGCAGCGACGGCCGCTTTGATCTTCGTTTTATAGGATTCATTTTCAAATGTTTCCATATTAATCTTTACACCGGGATGATTTTTCTCAAACTCCTTGATTGCCTGAAGATACGGTTTGTGGAAAGAGTCGCTTTCTGTGGCGATCGTCCACATGGTCAGGGTTGTCTCAGCCCCTGATGAGCTGTCTTTCTCTGAACTGCTGCCACAGCC
>OGOG01000585.1_pt1 | contig 40502 bp, 43 predicted proteins | sample 1552581 | NCBI WGS metagenome assembly OGOG01 (sample SAMEA2580152, study PRJEB22360) | human gut metagenome | biome: human gut; feature: human-associated habitat; material: faeces | place: Denmark | collected 2008/2010 | reverse complement strand
ATATATATTAGAGAAATGGTAGATCTTAGTCTCACCAGTCTCAAATTACTATGAGACTGGTGAGACTGAGATGAGACTATCCTAGTTAAATTCACTCATCGCATCCACATAATCCTGCAATCCATTTCCTTTCAATGCCAGTTTAGCATATAGCAGGGGCGATTCCTCTGCCAGCCGGTACAGATATACAATATCATTCGAGTCATCAAAGATAACAGAGGAATTACACTCCTTACAACGGAAAACAAGAATTGTGTTCTTACCGGTATTGACGATAATTGAGATGGTCAAGCATTTTTGTAACATTCACACTGAAAAAAATCATTGATTGGAATATCTCAAAAAGTACCTAGTATAACTGGGCAAACTATGCTATGCTACAGGACTGATTTACGAAAAGAATTACTCCGCCCACCTTCATCTCCCCCTTGCAATTAAGTCATAAGATGTTTACAATGTTGATAAAGGATTATTTGAAACGGAGGACAAGTTATGCAAAGGGAAAAAATACAATTAATTCGAGATGGCTTGGAAACGGCATATGTAAATGGTAATACGGCATCCGAATTATTATATAAACCAAACTTTGTTTCAAATAATCACAATGAGGGAAAAAAGGTTTTATCGGTCATTGAGGATGAACTTTTAAAATGTGACAAGTTTCAAATCAGTGTTGCGTTTATTACGTTGGGAGGGGTGACGCCGCTACTCCAGACATTAAAAGAATTAGAGAAAAGAGAAATCCCAGGTGAGATTTTAACCTCTAATTATCTTGATTTTAGTGAGCCGCAGGCATTAGAGAAATTGAATTCTTTAAAAAATATTCGGATTAAAATGTATGACACAGATTGGGCGAAGAATGGTTTTCATACGAAGGGATATATTTTTAAAGAGGAAGAAGTATATCGTATTATTATTGGCAGTTCCAACATGACGAGTGCTGCACTTACGACAAATCGTGAATGGAATACAAAGTTAGTTTCTACTTCGCAGGGAGAAGTGGCTGAGGATATTCTGAAAGAATTTGATGAGTTATGGAATTCAGAGTATGCGCTTGATTATGATGTCTTTTATGAAGAGTATAAGCAGAGATATGAAATTATAAAAGCACAAAGGGAAATTGCAACAGAGCGAAATGTCACCTCTCTTGAGAGATACAAATTAAAGCCCAATAGTATGCAGGTTCGATTTATTACGAATCTTAAAAATATTTTGCAAAAAGATGAGAAACGTGCGTTGTTAATTAGTGCTACGGGAACGGGAAAAACGTATGCTTCTGCTTTTGCTATGCGTGAACTTGGATTTAAACGTGTCTTATTTATTGTGCATAGAGCGTCATTGGCAGTCCAGGCGAAGAAGTCTTACCAGAGAGTGTTTGGCAACTCGGTGTCAATGGGATTGGTTGGTGCCGGTTATTATGAATATGATAAAGATTATGTATTTGCGACTGTAGAGACGTTAAATAAGGATGCGCATTTGCAACGGTATAAAGCAGATGATTTTGATTGTATTATTTTAGATGAAGCACATCATAGTTCCGCCAATACATATCAAAAAGTGATGAATTATTTTACGCCGCGATTGTTTTTAGGAATGACGGCGACGCCAGATAAGAGAACGGATTCGGATGATAATATATATGAAATATTTAACCATCAGATTGCATACGAGATTCGTTTGCAACAAGCAATGGAAGAAGAATTATTGTGTCCGTTTCACTATTTTGGAATTACGGATTTATCTGTTGTTCAGGATACGAAATCAAAGAATTTATCTCACGAAGAGTTTAATAAGTTGATTTGTGATGAACGTGTGGAACATATTTTGGAACAGGCAAATTATTATGGTTACAGTGGTGAGCGTGTAAAGGGTTTAGTTTTCTGTAGCCGCAAACAAGAGTGTCAACAATTGTCGGCAAAATTTAATGATTTAGGCTATCGAACAGTTGCACTTAGTGGAGATGATTCAGAGGAAATCCGGCAAAATGCGTTTGAACGTTTGGCGATGGATGAGGAAAATGCAACAGACAGAGAACCATTGGATTACATTTTCTCGGTGGATATATTAAATGAAGGTGTTGACATTGTTGAAGTCAATCAGGTTATTATGTTAAGACCCACACAATCGCCGATTGTATTTATTCAGCAATTAGGAAGAGGACTCCGTAAGGCGGCGGGCAAGGAATATGTCGTTATTCTTGATTTTATTGGAAATTACAACAATAATTTTATGATTCCGGTAGCTTTATCGGGAGATCGTTCCTATAATCCAGATACAATTCGAAAGTATGTCATAAGCGGAAATCGAACAATTCCGGGAGCCTCGACAATTCATTTTGATGAGATTGCGAAGAATAAAATATTCCAATCAATTGATAAAATTCGAGGAATGAAATCGATTATCAAAGAAAGTTATGTGTCATTAAAAAATAGATTAGGAAGAATTCCTAGTTTGTATGATTTTTATATTCATAACGAAGTGGACCCGTTAGTCATAATTAAGGAATACAAGACATATTTTCAGTTTCTTGAAAGTGTAGAAAAAACGAACTATAGTTGCACTTTGTCAGCAGAAGAAAAAATGATTATAGAATATTTGTCGAAAACTATTTTAAGTGGGGTGCGACCGGAAGAATTGGAAATCTTGCGTTTATTATTAGAACAAAAAAGTATTTCCATAAATGATTTTAAACGGTTTGTAAATGAAAAGTATGATAGAAACATTACAAATAATCAAGTTGATTACGCAATAGATGTGCTACAAGGGAAATTTGTAAGTAATGATAATGAGTATCAAAAATACAAGAATATTGAAGTTATAACGAATGACCATAATAACTTTATTACAAGAATGCTTTGTTATGAGGAGCGTTTAAGACATGATGAGTTTAGGCAAATGGTAGAAGATATAATTCGAGTAGGTCTTACACGATACGAGGATAAATTTATGAAAACGGATGAGATAGAGTCTCCATTTGTTTTGTATGAAAAGTATTCGAGAAGAGACGTGAGTTTGTTAATGAATTGCGGAAAAGATTTATCTTCGGTTATGTTTGGAATGAAAAGAATCGTGGATGATGTTTTTATATTTGTTACATATCATAAAGAAAAATCAGATGATGAACGTAATTATGTGGATGGCAAACCGGATTACGCAGATGCATTTGAGGACAACATGATTTTTAGATGGGATTCTAAAATCGGAATGGGTATTGAAAGTAACTATATGAAAGAGGTGACAACAGCACCGAGAAAACATTTGCTGGTCAAGAAAAGCGATGCAGAATCAAATTTTTATTATATGGGTACATTTGATATTTTAGATGTTAAGGAAGACCAAAAAGAAGATAACAAAGGCATTTTAAAGAAAATTTGTAAAGTGGTTGTGAAAATGCATCACCCAGTGAGGGATGATTTGTTATGCTATTTACAGAGCACAATTAAGGAGAATTAGAATGAAAACAATAAGAGTAGTTGCAGCCGTTATTCAAAGAAAACAAAATGGCAGCAAACAAATTTTCGCAACGCAAAGAGGCTATGGTGAATTCAAAGGTGGATGGGAGTTCCCCGGCGGAAAAATTGAAGTCGGTGAAACTCCGCAGAAGGCATTGATTCGTGAGATAAAAGAAGAATTAGATGCAGATATTGTTGTGGGGAATTTGATTGACACGATTGAGTTTGATTATCCGGATTTTCATTTATCAATGGACTGCTTTTGGTGTGAATTGCAGTCGGAGCATGTTGTATTAAATGAGCATGAGGACGCAAAATGGCTTTCAAGGGCACAGTTGGATTCGGTTGATTGGTTACCTGCGGATGTAACCTTGGTGGATAAGATTGCAAAGGCGATGTGAGGATTGACATATAGGCCCTTCCCCATTGACAAAACCCTCAATTCATGTAAAGATGAGAGAAACCCTTTCCGAACGGCAAGGGCAAAATGTAAAATTGGAGGACAAAAAATGAAAGTAGCAGCAGCTTATGAAAATGGAGAAGTTTTTCAGCACTTTGGTCATACCAAACAATTCAAAGTGTATGAAATAGAGGATGGTAAAGTTGTGTCATCTGAAATTGTAGAAACAAATGGACAAGGTCACAGTGCTTTGGCAGATTTTTTGCATGAACAGGCGGTTTCTACAGTGATTTGCGGAGGCATTGGCGAGGGTGCACAGGCAGCGCTCACAGAACAGGGAATTGAGCTGTTTGCCGGTGTCAGTGGACAGGCAGATGAGGCAGTAGAAAAATATATTAAAGGGGAACTTACTTCTACCGGTGCCAATTGTGATCATCACGGTGAAGAAGGTTCCTGCGGCGGACACGAAGATGGCGGATGTGGTTCTGCATGCGGAGGCGGCTGTGGTGGGTGTCACAGTAAACCACCTTTTGAGGGTAAGAATGTAGGAAAGACGATGAGGGTACATTACAAAGGTACATTTAATGATGGAACGCAGTTTGATTCTTCCTACGATCGTGGTGAGCCGCTGGAGTTCGTTTGCGGTGCGGGCATGATGATTTTAGGATTTGATAAAGCAGTGGCAAATATGGAAGTTGGACAGATTGCGGATGTTCATTTGGAACCATCGGAAGCGTATGGCGAAGCGGACCCCGATGCGATATTTACAGTGGAAATTGATAAGATGCCAGGAGCGGAGGCGTTGGAGGCCGGACAGCAGGTATATCTTCAAAATATGTACGGACAGCCGTTCCCGGTAAAAGTTACAGCCAAAGATGAAAGTACGATAACATTTGATGCCAACCATGAGATGGCTGGCAAAGAGTTAAATTTCCAGATTGAAATTGTAGAGATTTTATAGGAAAACCGGTAAAAAGGACAAGAAGTATAATTATTATATTCGTTATCTAACCAGTTCTGTCAAGGCAAATTCTGAGCAGGAAAGGGAATTGATTAACATGTCGGACCAGACGCCTTATGATTGCAGAGCGAATCATAAGGCTGCTTTTGATGACATTTCACCTGTCCTTTTGGAAGATCATTTGAGAAAAACAGGTAGTAGATTAGCAAAGCAGGTTAAGGAACGAGGCGTAGAGGAGATATTGGAAGATATGCAGTTACTGGTAGGACCGCCGGAACTACGTTATATTCAAAATGTGGCAATCATGATGTCTTGTGAGCCTGTAACAATAGAGATAGAGCCGGATTGCATTAATATTATGAATTTCCCCGGAATTGACTGGTCCATTTCCGAAAAGACGATAGCAGAAGGTAAAAGATTTGTTTCAAGACACTATCGTAACAGAAGATTGGGAGAATTTTTGAAAGAGTTGGATTTGTCAGAAGGTCATTCCTCCGGTATTCCGACAATACAAGAAGAACTGGAAAGGAACGGTTCTCCACGAGCAGAATTCTTTACGGATGAAGATAGGCGAGCTATGAGGATTAGGATACCGATTCATCCGGCGTTTTTGGAAGAAAATAATGGGGTAGTAGAAAATGCTGAAAAAGCGACGAAAAAAATGACTAAAAAGATGAAACAATATTCTTTGATTTTAAATTTTATGGCAGATGGAGAATGGCATAAAACATCGGAGATTACTGAAATTCTTGGACTTAAAGACACGAGAACAAAGGAGTTATTAAAGGAATTGGTTTCGTTGGACAAACTTGTTGATGATGGAAAAACAAAAGGGAAGCAGTATAGATTAAAATAATTCGTCGCTGAAAAAGCGACGAAAAAAGCGACGAATTTAAAAAAAGGAGAGATATATAAGCAACAAGATTTAAGGTAAAGGAGAAGATTCTTATGGAGTGTAGAAGTACAGAAAGAAGACAATGGATTGTTAATAAATATGATGTGGTGCCGGTAGCACATATTCAATTACTAGCAAATCAAACCAAGCATAGTGATGCAGGTGCCATGATTGAAAATGATTATTTATTTATGAAATTGTGTGTGTTATACTTGTAGCACAAGTATAGAGTGTATTTGAAAAATAACATGAGAGGGGTGAAGAGGAACTATGAAGAATATGAAAATAGATGCTAACGGAACAGAAATCAGAGTAATGGGCGATGTTGTTAATGAGGAAGCATATATTTCTCTTACAGATATTGCAAAGTATAAAAATCCGGATAATGCTTTTATTATAGTTGCCAATTGGATGCGTAACCATTCTACAATTTCATTCTTAGGATTGTGGGAACAGATTCACAATCCTAATTTTAAACCTATCGAATTCGATAGGTTTAAGGCAGAGTCAGGAGATAATGCTTTTACGTTGACACCGCAGCAGTGGATAAAAGCAACAGATGCAATTGGTATTGTATCAAAATCGGGGCGATATGGTGGCACATATGCTCATACAGATATTGCTTTTGAGTTTGCTTCTTGGATTTCGCCGGAATTTAAGCTTTATATTATCAAAGATTATCAGCGATTAAAGAAAGATGAAGCAAACCGATTAGCAATTGGTTGGGATGTAAAGAGAGAACTTTCCAAAATCAATTACCGCATTCATACAGATGCTGTAAAGGAATTTTTGCTAACTCCCACATTATCTCCACAGGAAATGGCATATACATATGCTTCTGAAGCGGACATTTTAAATATGGCTTTGTTCGGGAAAACCGCAGCACAATGGAGAAGTGAAAAAGGAGTAAAAGGAAAAACTCCTAATATCAGAGATTTTGCTTCAGCGGAAGAATTGGTTGTGCTCATCAATCTGGAGGATACAAATGCCGATTTAATAAGGCAGGATGTGCCGAAAATTGAAAGATTGAAAATATTGAGAAAAAAGGCGTACAGGCAGCTTCAAATTCTTAGGAAAAATCAAGAAACTATAGAAGCACTAAAACAAAATTTAATTCAGGATACAGAAAAAGAAGATTGATATGTTTTGAAAAAACATAGGGATATACAGAGATTGATTTTAACATAATTGAAATTTAAAGGAGCTTACATGGCAGAAAAAAATTTAAAAAGACTTTTAGCTATAATACTAGGCTTAGCCTGGGGAGTAGTTAGTTTCTTTTGGCTGGGGTATAGTATATTAACACTAGGAAACTTTATGGAAGAACCAGGTTCATTAGACTATGTCGCTGAAGGGGAGTCGATGCGCATATTTGGATTACTAGGCTGCATTTTATATTCCATGGTTTTTGTACCCATATTATTTTTCTTATATAAACAAAAACGCTATCTATATAGTTTTTTAGTATCGATGATTTTGGGTGGAATTATTCCTGGCATTTATGTGTTTATAATTAGATGAAAAAAACTGAGACCGTATTGATATCCCATCTGCCAAGCAGACAGGTTAAATATCAATACAGTCTCATTTTTTACAAATACGGCCGCATGGATTGCTGCAATTTTTCTTCGGTGTCGATAATTTCTTGTGTAAGATGTTTTACTTTATCATCCGCTGCCGGATACTGGTTTAAGTAGCGGTACAGGGATTTGATTCCCATGTTGCAGCCATCGGTAATCAGACTGGCGATGCCGCAGTCCGGGTTTTCGCCCATGGTTTTGAAATTGCTTTTCATTTTTGCCATTGCTTTTGCCATGGGGGCAGGTTCTTTGCCCTCGTCATGGTAATTGATTAGCATTTTGTGGGTGTCGTCGCCGAGACGGCAGTGAATATCGTGGCTGTCTTTGAGGACACCGCGCAGGCCATTGTTTTGCACATGGTCCATAACATCATCAATTGAGGAAATGCCCATCTTGATGCCGGCATTGCATTCCCGTAATAATTTAACCGAATCGTCTTCCATAAAAATACCTCCTTTGCGGTTGCTTTTCGTTAGTGTTTGCTGCAAAGGAGGAAATTATTCAAAAGAGATTAGTAAAAGAAAATCTGCCACAGATTTGCCTATAATTTTCTATATAAATATTGTAATATAATTGTATTAGACTGTATGAGAAGAGGGTATCGATTGAAAAGAAGAAAAAAAGAGTCGGTTTTACTGTTTGCAGCGCTCTTTATTACCGGGATGCTTATTTATGCCGGCTTGGCAAATTGGGAGCGGACACCTCATCTGTATGAGTATGACAAAAAAAGTCTGGCGAAAGAAATAAAAGCAGCAGATGCGAATCGTCAGGCGTCAAAGGAAGAGGATGCAGAATCCAAGACAAGAAAAGAGCCGAAAAAGCAGTGGAAGCGTCAGGAGAAAAAAGATAATTCCATAAAAAAACAAAATACATCAAAGGCAGATAAAAAGCAAACGGATGGAACGGGGGATGAGTCTGTTCCCGGGGGAAAAGACGGCGGAAGTGGTGTGCCGGATTTGCCGGATCAACAGGTGACAGAAGGTGATGGAGGACAGCAGCCGGAAGAAACGGTAGATGATGCCAAGGCGACACAAACGCCGAAACCTTCCGCAGAGCCGGATGATAATCCGAAAAACACGGAGAAGCCTGAGGAGACAGACCGTATTATTTCCCTTTCCTGCGAGTGGAGTGAAAAGGACAATCTTCTTTATGGTAAAGATATTTCCATGGATGGTATGAAGGTGACTGCCAAATATGAGTCCGGGAAAACGAGCCGGCTGGCTAAAGGAGCTTATGTGGTTCGCGGGTTGAACAATAACTCTGTTGGAAAGCATAACATGACAATTTCAAGCGGTGGAGTAGAGTGCCGGATTTCTTATACAATTAACAATTATACGAAATCTCTGACCTATTCATGGCCGACAAAAGATGAGTGTTATACAGAAGAAGATTTTTCGGATGGAGCACTTACCGTTCAGGTTTTGATGGCAGATGGAACCAAACAGGAAATTACCAAATATGAAATTACCGGATATAATGAAAAATTATTTGACAAGCAGCAGACTTTCACAATTACATATAAAGATAAAGTAATTGACAAAACATTTACTGCTACCGGAACTTGTACATTTCATATGAGAAGTATGAGGATTCGCTGCTATTATTATCGTGATGAGTCGCTTACTGATTTGGCAGGAAGTTATTCGTATGCGGGAAATTATGATTATTACTCAGATGAGAGAGTAAGTTTAAATGCTTTTCGAAAAGATGATTTGCAGGATAAAGATACGATGTATAATAGTAAAAAATATGTTCTCAAATCAGTGGAGATGGAAGAGGCAGATGCAAGCGGTGTTTATGCCAAAAAAGCCACACCGTATCTTGTAAAAGAGCGATTCTTTTATGGAATTCGAATGACCAAAATATATGTGTTGTCTAATTAGCACACGTATTTTTGATAGAAAGAAAGAGAGGATGGATTTGTAAAAATGAAGAGAAAAAGAAATCAGTTATTTGTTACTGCATTGACGGCAGCAATGGCGGTTAGTCTGCTTTCACCGGCGGAGCCGGCTGCAGCAGCAAAAAAAGTGAAGTTTAATGTAAAAACATTGTCACTTACCGTAGGAAAAAAGAAGACACTAAAGATTAAAAATGCAAAGAAAAAAGCGAAATGGTCGATTAAATCGGGCAAGGCTAAAATTAAATTGCAAAAGAAAAAGAAAGCAAGTGTTGTTGTCGCTGCAAAAAAAGCAGGATCAGCAAAAGTACAGGCAAAGGTTGGTAAAAAGAAGTATGTATGCAAGGTTGTTGTAAAAGCAAAGACAGTTAAGAATGGTACATCAGCAGGCACTAAAACAACAAATAAGCCGACAGATACAAAAAATGCCACGAAAAATCCTTCGAACGGACAAAATAATGCAGCTACGCAGCCAACAAACAATCCGTCGAAAGATAATCCATCAAAGGATAATCCTGCGAATCCGACAGCTACACCGGCGGCTGATCCGGATGTGCCAAAGAAAAATGAACAGGATGTGAAAAAATTACAGGCATTGATTCAGACTTTGAATCAAAAGGGCGCCGATATTTCGGCTAATTTAGATGACGAATCCGTTTATCATTGGAATAAAGAAGGACGTCTGACGGAAATCTACTGGGGCGAAAAGAAAATTATCGGTGCGGAAATGGCGGACTTTAATGAGTTTACAGCACTCGAAATTCTGGATATCAATAACAATAATATTTCCGGAACCTTTTATGTCGGAGATTTGGCAAATTTGAAGGAATTAAAATGTTACGGAAATAAGATTGATAAGTTAGTTTTGGACACAAATAAAAATTTACAGGAGCTTGACTGCCATAATAATCAGATTTCGAATACGATACGCTTAAATGACAGCAAGAATCTGGAACGCCTTTATTGTTCGAATAATAAAATAACAGAACTTGATGTGTCCGGCTGTGATAAACTGCAGGATGTGGACTGCAGTAACAATCTTATGAGCAGCTTGAATGTTTCTGATTTGCCTTCATTAGAGAGTTTGAATTGCAGCCGCAATATGTTAAAAGATGACAACTTAATTTTGACAGGAAGTATCGGACTTATTAATTTGGATTGCTCATTAAACGGTACGAATTATGATTTTATTAATTTGAACTTAGCAGGTTTTACAAAACTGGAATCCTTAAACTGTTCTGAGCAGCCGGAAGAGGGTGGTACTTCGGCAGATGATACGATGGAATTTGACATCTCGGCATGTACCGGTCTGAAAACCTTGAATTGCTCATATTGTCCGATTGAAACATTGGATGTTTCAAATTTGTCAAACCTCGAGGCAATTGATGCTTCCGGATGTAATTTATCCGAAATCACATTGGATGGAGCGGTAAAACTTTCATCATTGAATATTAACTGCAACGAAATTACGGATTTGCATATTCCTGAGACAAATGCAATCAAAACACTTGATTGCAGTGAAAGTTTAGGAATTGAAACAATTAATTTTGCAGTATTAACAAAGTTAGAGTCATTGGATGTATCGGATTCTTATGTGCCGGAGCTTGATTTTTCAATCTGTCCGGATTTGCAGGTGTTAAATGCAATGAATACAGGTTTTGGTGATCCTGATGCTACAACAGATAATGAAGATTTACCAAATATTGATATTGATTTGAAGTCAAATGCTAAATTGAAAGATATTGATATGTCAATGGTTAATGTAAATGTACTTACTTTGCCGGAAAATGACATCGTTGCAAATCTTTCCGTTTCAGACAGTGCGGTTACGCAGATTGTGAATCTTGAGAAACAGTTAGGGCTGGAAACATTAAATATTGCCGGCACAGGAATTTCTGCGTTGGATTTATCAGCGAATACAAACTTGAAACAGGTTAGTTGTATAGAGAGCCAGAAGACCGGAATTACCGGAGTGGATGAGAGTATAATTTATATTGTTCCCGATGATTCTGATGATGGCGAAGACGGCAATGAAGATGGAGACGATGGCGAAGACGGCAATGAAGATGGAGACGTTGAATTAGAATAAGGGGTAAATATGGACGCAAAGGAAATTCAAGAAAAAATTGATATTCTTCAAAAGGAAGTTTCGACTGTTATCAAGGGAAAAGATGAGGTCATTCGAAAGGTGATAATGGCGATTTTAGCTTCCGGTCATGTGTTGTTGGAGGATGTTCCGGGGCTTGGAAAAACAACGCTTGCGAAAGCATTTTCCAAAGCACTTGGATTTGCAAACAAACGAATCCAGTTTACACCGGATACGATGCCGAGTGATATTGTAGGAATGTCAATTTATAATGAGCAGACAAATGCTTTTGAATATGTTGAGGGAGCAGCGGTGAATTGCAATCTTCTATTGGGAGATGAGATTAACCGTACTTCGTCAAAAACACAGTCTGCATTGTTAGAGGCAATGGCAGAGGGGTGTGTCACAGTGGATGGTGTGACACACCAGCTCCTTGAGCCATTTGTTGTTATGGCAACGCAGAATCCGGTTACCAGCGGCGGAACACAGGCACTGCCTGATTCGCAGTTAGACCGATTTATGATTTGTTTGTCTATGGGATATCCGGATGCTGAGAGTCAGCTGGCTATTTTAAAAAATGTGTCTGACAGAGATTTAATAGAAAAGGTGCAGCCGGTTATGACGATTGAAGATGTAAAACAGGCTAAATCTTATGTAAAAAATATGCAGGTAAAGGATGAAATCCTTCGGTATATCATCTGCTTATGTGAGAAAACGAGAGAACATGAGCATGTGGAACTTGGCATTAGCCCGCGTGGCGTTGGAGCACTTGCAGAGATGGCAAAATCATTCGCATTATGTGAGGGAAGAACGTATGTTGTACCGGATGATGTCCTTGCGATTTTTCCGGATGTATGTGCACACCGTTTAATTTTAAATACAAAGGCACGCAGGGAAAATGTAACAGCATATGAGATTTTGGAAGAAATTGCACAGCAGACTGAAAAGCCGAAACTGCTGAGAAAATAGCAAAAAACATAAATGGCAGACAACAAGGAAAGGAAGAGATTATGAGAGCAAAAATCGGGTACATGGCAATTCTTGTCTTAATGGGCTTTCTCTATTTATGGACTAATGTGGCCGTGACATTTTATCTGTTCTTTGGACTTTTGTTGTTTGCCGTTTTGTCTTTTTTGCTTAATTGGTATGCAGCGAGGCATTTGACAATGCATTTGCAGGTGAAGCAAGATTTGAATCAGGTAAGCACGATATTGATTTGTGTAAAAAATACAGGAATTATTCCCTGCTTCCGGGTGTCAATGAAAGGAACGATTGCAAACTGCCTGACAGATTCTTCCTTTTGTTTTAATCAGGAGTTATCAGTAGCACCGAAGCAGGAAAAAAAGGTGGAATTTGCTGTTGAAAGCTTCTATTGTGGAAGAATTGAAGTGGAAACAGAGGAATTTATTGTTCGAGATTTTTTTGGTATCTTTGGGTGCCTCGTAAAAAATCACGAAGTGTTGGTTTATTATGTGTATCCGGATGGGGCGGATGAAAGTGAATATCATTTCGAAGAAATGACACCGGCAGCGCAGAATATGGAAAATCGTTATCTGCGCAGGAAAGGTAATGATATCACAGAAATACTCGATTTAAGAGACTATCAAAAGGGTGACAGCATTAAGACGATTCATTGGAAATTATCGAAAAAAATGGGGCATAAGATTGTCCGCGAATTGGATACGCCGGCAAATCAGGAAACAATAGTTTTGTTTGCACTATCGGATAGAAATATAGATAAGCCTTGGTATCGGGATTCGTTAGTGAAAATGATTAGTCAGGTGTCAAAGAATTTATTGGAAAATGATCAATTTTTTGATAGTGTAGTTTTTGAAAAAAAAGGGTTGTCTCATATGACATTTAGTGTAGAAGAGAGTTGCACAAGAGAACGATATGAGAGAACAATTTTAGATGGAAATATAAGTTTTATGCAGTCGTTTGTGGATGATTATCTGATGCATCACAATGTATTGCATAAATATTCACATATAATTTTGATTACGGATGACGAAATAACGGACTGGTGCATGGAAAATGCCAATGTCAGACAGATTATGGTTTCGGCATCTTAATTGGGAAGAGGAAAGAAAGTGGAGAATCAAGGATTTCGACTGGTAGAAGAGAAAAAACAGAAAAAAAGTTTTTTTGCCCTGATTTTATCGATATTTACCGTGGCGGGCATTCTTTTTTGTGTGCAGCAAATGTTTGTGGATACAAAATGGTGGTTTGTTTCGATGTTTGTGTCCATTCTTTGTTGTCTCGTTATATTTTCCACAAAAGGCACAAAAATTGTGTTGGTTTATTTTGTGTTGGGAATCCTTTTGCTTTTTGCATTTCGCACGATATGGATTTCCGGCGCACTGGATTTTGTAAATCAAGTGACTGCCGGATTTAATGCTGTGACAGGGGAATCGGCTTCTTACTTTGTTGTACCGAATTATGCGAACAGAGAACTTGCGATGGTGATATTCTTTTGTCTTACGGGATGGTTTTTATCCGGATATTTGACAATTGCAATCAAAGGAAAACACTGGGTTCCTGTCCTTGTTTTCTGGGCAGTGCTTGTATCTTTGGCTGTATTTTTTGAAATGCCGTCTGCATGGTGTGTTGGTGCAATGGCTTTTTTGTCATTAGCGGGGATATATGCCCACTCGCATACGAAAGTAGATGAAGAAAAAAATTATTTGGCAGCATTTTGCGGAATGGTTGTTATAGTGGCTGTTTTTATTTGTTTTACATGGAACCGGCAGCTTTATCACAAAAATGAAATCATAGCAGATTTGAAGGAAAATATAACAGAGGAAGCGAATGCGATACGATATGGGGAAAAAGATTTGCCGGAGGGAAAAATTAAAGAGGGAATTGCCTCGAGCGAGGAAAAACGCCTGACTGTCTTTGTAAGCGAAAAGGGCAAGTATTATTTGAAGGGATATGTAGGAAGTGAATATCATGGAAACCGGTGGGAACCACTGGAAGGAAAAGAATACGGGGAAAAATACGAGGGAATATTTAATCGGTACCGGGCGGATGGATTTCATCCACTTGCTCAGTTGTACAGTTACTGTGAGGCGGCAGGACGCCAGCAAAACGGATTGGAAAAAGAGGAGAAAGAAGGAACGATTGTAGTTGAAAATACAGGGGCTTATGAGAGGTATCAGTATTTGCCTTACGGTGTGGATTTTTCGAGTATTCAGTGCTTGGATACCCTTTACCGGGATTTGAATTTGCAAAAAAAATTCTGGAGCAATCGTGAAGATGAAAAAAATACATACAAAATTTGCATGATAGATGAAGATTCTCTTTTGAAAACAGCGGGAGTTGACTGGCAGAAACAGACGATTACAGACGAAAAGGTGCGCGCCTATGCGGATATGGAAATGGATTATCGAAAGTTTGTAAAAAAACATTATCTTGCCCTTTCAAAAAAGGCCAAAGAAGAGGTTGCACCGTATGTTCCTCAAAAGAAAGATAATTTGGTTTCGTTTATTGAAAAAATTAGAAGCTCTTTAAAAAATGCGGGAAAAGAGAAAGGTGACTGGGATGCCCTGCAGTATGCTTCTCTTGGTACGCTTGCATTTCGTGCGGCGAATATCCCGGCGAGATATGTGGAGGGATATGAGGCAGTTACTTCCGATGAAAAAGATGCTAATGGAAATTACCGTGCGGACGTGACCGGGCAAAATGCGCATGCATGGGTGGAAATTTACTGTGATGGTGTGGGGTGGCTTCCCGTGGATGTGACACCGGGACATTATGATAAGATTACGGTGAAAGCAAAACAGCAGAAGAAAATAGAAAAACAGCAGACCTCAATTTCGCAGAAGGTTACGAAAAAGAAAGAAAAACCAAAACAAAATGAGGCACCGAACAAATACTTATCGTGGCAGCAAATCATTTTACGGATCGTAATTTGCATTTTTGCTGTAAGTTTTCTTTTCGCAGGAGTGCTTGCAATTCGCAGAAAGGCTATAGTCTACAAGCGTAGAAAAACACTTATGCAGACAGATACGGCAGCGAATTATCGATTTATTATTTCATATTTGACCACGTTATTTGCCTATTTAAAACTTTCCGAAGAAGATTTGCCACGGGAGATACGAGAGGGCATGGAACGTTTTTGGTTTGATGAGAACGGTGAAATAACGGAGAAAGAGTTATCACAATTAAGAGAATATGGAAATGAAATTCAGAATACGATGTGGCAGGAATCTTCCTGCAATAAAAAATTAGTTCTTCGCTTCTGGCATTGTTTTGAATTTCCTTTCTGATATGAAAACCGAGGGATTAAATCTTCCCTCGGTTTTTTAGAAATATTTCCGCACACTGTGCGTAGCAGGCAGCACCAATCGGGCACACGTCCTCATTAAACAGAGCCTTTGGATGGTGCACCGGGTAATCGCCGCGCTCATCCTCAAAGCCGGCAGACAAATACATATACGTACTTGGAATTTTGTTTGCAATCGAGGCAAAATCTTCCGAAGCGGGTGCGTTAATATCCGGATAACCATTTAGCGTTGGAATGGCAAGTGTTTTCATGGCAGAAACAAATTCTTCTGTCAAATCCGGATTGCATATAAGCGGTGGGACGGCGGAAAGCACAGTATATTCAATACTTCCGTTATATACCGCAGCGGTTCGTTCACTGACTTCGCGGATTCGTTTTACAAGGATTTCCCTTGCGGCTTCGTTATTGGTGCGCAGTGTTCCTTGTAAAATGGCTGTTTCCGGAATAATATTGGCAACTTCACCGGCACAAAACCGGCCGATTGTGAGAACACAGGAATCGGCAGGATTACTTTCTCTGGCAATTAGTTCCTGCAGGGCAAGATAAATGTGAACACCAATGTTAATCGGGTCAATGCCCTGATGCGGGCAGGCACCGTGGGAACCTTTTCCGTGGATGGTAATTTGAAAGCCATCCACCGAGTTCATCATGGTATTTTTGCTATTGTACATAAAAGTGCCAACCGGACTTCTGCCGGTCGTTACATGGAAAGCAAGCGCGGCATCCGGCTTTGGATTTTCTAAAATGCCGTGTTCAATCATGTTGTCAGCCCCCTCAAAAGTTTCCTCTGCCGGCTGGAACATAAACTTCACGCGTCCGCATAAATGAGATTCATTTTCCTTTAGCATCTTAGCCGCACTAAGGAGCATGGCAGCGTGAAAATCATGTCCGCAGGCGTGCATTTTTCCCGTTTTACATGAAAAACTTTCTCCGCTTTCTTCTGTCAGAGGAAGCGCATCCATATCTGCACGAAGCAGAAGAACTGGCTCACCTTGTCCAAGCAAAGCCGTCACGCCTTCCCCGCATCTTTCCGGGTTAAGACCATATTCCGTAAGCCGCTTCATCACAAACTCCACCGTATTTTCAAGATGCAGCCCTGTCTCTGCATGTTCATGCAGATAGCGGCGGTTCGCAATCGTTTCCTCTTTTAATTCTAACGCACGTTTATAGTAATTCATCTAATCCCTCCATTTATATTGATACTTATAATCATAAAGAATAAAACCCTAACTGGCAACCCTCTACTTGCTTTTTATTTCCCCTCGTTATATAATGCCCGATGTAGAGTAAAAATAGTACATCAAAGGAGATTATTAGCATGCAGAATGAGGCATATCAGAAATTAATGGATAATTTATGTGACATTGTGGCAGAGGAGCAGGCGAAACTTGGTTACATGAAAGAGCCAATCCGTTTGTATTATCCTTTGAGTTCGTTAAATCATTTTTTTGGAGGAGACGTTTCCGCTGATGAGATGCAGGAAAAACTTTCAAAGTTTAAATCCTTTGCTTATGATAAATTCGGTGAAGTAGAAATAACACACAAAGGAGAGCGCTTTTGTTTCTTTTTATCCGAGCGTGCAACTGAGTATGTTCACGAAAACGGTGGACAGAACCAATTTATATTTGACCTGGTAGCACTTTTGGCAAAGCATGGCACGGTCATGGAAGAAGTAGAGGCATTGTTTGCAAAACAGAAAGATGCTTATGAAATAGAAAAAATGAATCATGGAGAATTTGACTACATGATTCATTTTGTGGATTCCAAAGATAAATATCTCTATTGTTTCAAAGACGAAGGCTGTCATATTATTTACCATCGGTTTTTACCGGAGGATTATGAGGATTTAGGATTATAAAAGTCCGGACCTTCTAAAAAGACTGGAAATACTCATGCATGGATTTTAGTGTTTTTGTGCTTTCTTTATAGAATGGCTCGAATACACTAAAGGCGTGCGTGAGTTTTTTATTTTTCCCAAACCGGAGCAGCTTGTGTGATACCCGGTTTGCTTTCAATGCCTTTTCAAATTTTACGGTATAATGCTCTAAGTTATCGCTGTGGCTGGTAACTAAAAAGCATGGTGGAAGTGCCGAAACAATTTCCGGATTTTCAATGTTTACATACGGTGCAATTGCTTTCTTTTTGTAGCCCTTTCCATACAAATAAGAAGGGAGGAAAAGACCGATTTTGTCAAAGCGGGTTGTGTAAAACATACCACTGATAAGTCCAAGGGCATTCAGGGAAAAATCAGGTGCCTTTGTGTGGGCAACTTTGGCAAATTTCTTGTTCTTTGTCATTGCAGCTACATTTGTTAAAAGATAAGCACCGCCGCTGTCGGCAACCCCATAGATTTTATCCGGATTTCCCTCATAGGAGGATAAATTGTCACGGATAAATGTCATGGCGGTTGAGACATCTGAAAACTGGTCGTAAACGCTGCAGTCTGGGACAAGACGATATTCAACGCTGAATACAACATAGCCTAAAAGACATAATCTGGCACAAAAATAGCGGTTGAATTCTTTATTGCCGATTAACAGACCGCCGCCGTGGATGTTGATGATGACAGGAAGTGTTTCATTTCCTTTTCCCTGTGGGCGGTACACATCCATGAGATGTTCTTTCTGACCGTCAGCGATATAGGGAATATCACGGCTCTCGACTACGCCATCCGGGAAAGAAAATTTTTTGTCGCGAACAGCTGCCGATTTTTCAAAGTCTTCCCGCTGTTTATAAAAATTTTTCGTCATAAAATTACTCATCTGACTTCTCCTTTGGTATATTCAGAATCGTTACTTCTCTGTGGTCTACAGAAGTTGAAAATACAATCAATGTTTTGGTGCGTCCATATTTTTGCAATTCACCAATAAAAGTATCCAAATCGGTTGTGCTGTGAAAAAGAACTTCTAAAAGCATCGAATAATCGCCGGTCACGCAATTGCATTCGATCACATTAAGACAGGAACGGATATAAGGATAAAATTCCGCTTTCTGATTTGGCTCAACCTCAAGGTTTATAAAAGCCCGGATGTGAAAGCCGAGAAGTTCGGGATTTAATGTGGCGTGATAACCGGTAATGTAACCCTCTTTTTCAAGCCGCTCCACTCTCGCCGAGGCAGCAGGAGAAGAGAGGAAAACTTCATTTGCCAAATCCTTTACACTCATTCGCCCGTTTTTACTGAGTAAATTCAAAATTTCACAGTCCACATGGTCAAGTTCGTTCTTTTTCATTGTGCTACTCCAATCTGAATTGTTATGAACTCAGCATACTCCTTTTACAAGAGCGAGTCAAGAACACACTTAATTTTATTTTGTGAAAATACAAAATGGTTTGTTTGATTAAGTGTGAATGGTTAATTTTATTAAATAAATTTGAAAATTCTGAAAACCTTGACTTTCGAAAAAATGAGGAATAAGGTATTAGACGTAAAGCCGATGCGCATCCGGCAGGGAGCAGGAAATGGGAAGTTGCGAAAGCAGAAAGAGAGGCTATTATGGCACATAGTTATGACCCATATGAAAATGTAAGAAATGTGATGAGTGATGCAGCAAAAATGGCAGGGATTGATAGTCCTTATATGGAAATTATCAAATGTCCTCAGCGTGAGACAAAAGTTTATCTGCCAGTTGAAATGGATGATGGTTCGGTTCATGTGTTTGAAGGATATCGTGTTCAGCACTCGAATATCCGCGGACCATTCAAAGGTGGTATTCGATATCATCAGGATATTACATTAAATGAAGTTCGCGCACTGGCTACGTGGATGTCATTAAAATGTGCAATTGCGAATATTCCATACGGTGGCGCAAAGGGCGGTATTAAAGTTGACCCGCATAAATTATCCAAGCGGGAACTGCGGGCGCTTACAAGACGTTATACCTTTGCGATTGCACCAATTATCGGTGCGGATTCGGATATTCCGGCACCGGATGTAAATACCAATGCTCAGACGATGGCTTGGGTTTTGGATACTTACAGTCAGCTGCAGGGAAAGCCGTGTCCGGGCGTTGTCACCGGAAAGCCAATTGAACTTGGCGGTTCACGTGGAAGAAATTCGGCAACCGGACGTGGTGTTGTGATAAGTACCAAATTGCTTCTTGCCAAAGAGGGAAAGAAATTGGATGACATAAAAGTAGTGATTCAGGGTATGGGAAATGTGGGAAGCAATGCCGCAAAAATTTTCCGGCACAGGGGAAGCAAAGTTGTGGCAATCAGTGATGTGTCCGGCGGTTTATACAAAGAGGATGGTTTGGATGTTGATACGATTGCTGAGTATCTGGAAACGTCTGGGGCTCTTTTGAAAGATTACGACGCAGAAGGAATTACTCATATTTCCAATTCGGAAGTATTGACAACACCGTGTGATGTGTTAGTTCCGGCAGCTTTGGAAAATCAGATTACCGAAGAAAATGCGGATAAATTGCAGTGCTCTTATATTGTGGAGGCAGCCAATGGTCCAACGTCCAAAGAGGCAGATGCAATTTTGGAAAAGCGCGGCATACCGGTAATTCCTGATATTTTTGCAAATGGCGGCGGTGTTATTGTTTCCTATTTTGAGTGGGTACAGAATATTCAGGAACTTACCTGGGAGCGTGACCGCGTCAATGAAATGTTGGAAAATCTGATGTCCAAATCATTTGCAGAGATTACGGAAGCAAAAGAGAAGTATGGCTGCACCTATCGAATGGCGGCTTATGTGGTAGCTCTGAAAAAATTAATTTATGCGGAAGAAATTAAGGGGATTTTCCCGTGATAAAACCCCAAAAATTTGTTAGAGACTAAATAACATATCTTGTTATAGTCTCTAACAAATTGTTTTTTTCATGATACATTCCTCCAATCAATAATATCATTTTATCATGTTTTCATATATATAACGAGTGAAAAGGATAGAATGTTGCAAATTTTTACAAAGGACGGTTGCCGCACAGGTAGTCAGCGTAATTCTTTCCTATATGCTGATAAGGAAAAGAAACTTCCGTTTATTCTTAAGAAGAAAGATATTCGAATCAACCGGAATATGACGGCAAAAGAATTAAAGATTGGAACACCGGTGGCGTTGCAGAAAAAGTATGTGTTTCTGCTAAATTACGGAAACCAAAAAAATCAAAAGTTGACAACCCTCCACTTTAATGATATTCTGTTATCAATTAATTTCCATGAGGGAGTAGCGAGCGTGTACGACACGTATCAAGTCAACATACTGACCGAATGGTCTGGCTTGTTTTAAATTGCGAGACTCATGTATAGCGGATTCCTATACGTGAAGTCTATCTATTTTAGAAATTCAACCGGGTATAGTGATGTCTGCTGTACCCGTTTTTTTATGCAAAAGACGGGGAATTACGGAATGGAAAACAGATGGAGGATTGTGAAATGGAATGGAGTTTATTTTTTGTATTCAACAGTATATTGCTTGGTATAGGACTGGCGATGGATGCGTTTTCAGTTTCTTTAGCAAATGGATTGAATGAGTCTTGGATGCACAAGAAAAAAATGTGTGTCATTGCAGGAACCTTTGGTTTTTTTCAGGCATTAATGCCAATGACCGGCTGGGTATGTGTTCAAACCATTATTGAATATTTTAAAATGTTTGAGAAATTCATTCCATGGATTGCACTGATACTGCTTCTTTTTATCGGAGGGAAAATGGTGAAGGAAGGTATTCAGGATGGAGCCGAAGAAGTGGAAAAAGCGAAAGTTGGTGCACTCGCTCTCTTGGTACAGGGAATTGCAACCTCAATTGATGCATTGTCTGTCGGGTTTACGATTGCGGAGTATGATTTTATTATGGCACTGGCGTGCTCTCTGATTATTGCGGCGGTGACCTTTGTAATCAGCTTTACCGGCTTAATTCTTGGTAAAAAATGCGGAACGAAATTTTCCAATAAAGCAACGATTCTTGGTGGTGCGATTCTCATTGCAATCGGTATTGAAATTTTTGTTTCGGGTGTTTTCTAGATTGTATCAGACACCCGTAAGCAAATTTTCTATCACTTCTCCGGCATCTTTTGAAATGCCTATGGACTTGTTCTGGATTTCCAATGGAATTTTAGGTTTTTGTGCCGGCGTAAAAAGTCATCGTAGCGGCTGGCAGCTGCGTGCCATCCCTTGTCTTCTACGAAAGTAGAATTGGCTCTTAGATTCATTGAAAGAGTCCATAATCACCTTGAGTGTAAAAAAGTCTTTTTTTATCAAATCCAGCCTTTTGAAAACGGTGGTCTACATTAGTAGTAAGAACAAAATAATCCTTATCTTTTACCAGTTTCAGCAGATTTTCATAAACCGGTCTGGGTGCATCTTGATAGCGGTTGATATAAATATAGCGGCTCCAATATGCCCAGTGTTCATTCAAGGTTTCAAACGGATAAAAGCCGCCGGAGTACATATCGGAAAAGCCATATTTAGCAATAAAGTCTGAAAAATATCTGTTAAACCGTTCTCCGGAATAGGTGAATTCGGCAGAGGTCGAAAGACCTGCACCTGCCCCGATGATAACGGCGTCTGCCTTTTCCAGTTTTTCTTTTAACCGGTTAATTTGAACCGAGCAGGCGTTCATAGATTTCTTTGTCATTTTCTTTGAAAACATTAAATACCACCTTCTTTACTGTTGTGTCATTTTGCTTTAAAAAGTCTGTTGTAGATGCGATTGCAATTTCGGCAGCTTTTTCATTCGGAAAATGGAAAACGCCCGTGGAAATGCAGCAGAAAGCAACACTTTCTAAATGGTAATCTGTGGCGAGCTGCAAGCACGACGTGTAACAGCCTGCTAATAGGTCGCAGTCCTTTTTAGTCAGATGTCCATTTATAATCGGCCCGACAGTGTGGAGAACATAGCGGCAGGGCAGGTTATAAGCAAGTGTTATCTTTGCTTGGCCGGTTGGTTCTTCAAAACCTTGTTTTTGCATTTTTTGAAAGCAGTCATAGCGTAGCTGCACGCCGGCGTAAGTGTGAATGCAGTTATCAATGCAGGTGTGACCCGGAATATAGCATCCGGTCATCTGGGAGTTGGCAGCATTTACAATAGCATCACAACGAAGTGTTGTAATATCTCCCTGCCACACGTACAAATTGTCTTTGACCGGTGTTAAATCGTGAAGGTCAGTTACTCCCTTTTCTTCAATTGCTTCCTGTAGATATTCATTTTGCACCTGTAAAAAAATCTCATCGATTGGTTTTGGTGCCCGGACATTCATCAGAGCACGCAAAAGCATACGCTGTTCCGGCAGACCTTTCGGAATGGATGTATTGTGGTATTCCGGACTTTCTTTTAGTAATGTCTGGATGAGAAAAATAAGCCGTTCTTTTTTTGTCATTGTCATATATGTTCTCCTTTCTGGCGGCAAAATGGATTACTTTTTAAAATGTATACGGTGGATTCCCGGAGAAATCAGCAATTACACCATGCGGCTCATCCAGGTAAAATACCTCAAAAATCGGATTGTCCGCTGTCTCATACTGTCCTTTGACAATCGGATTTGCTATACACATTTCTTTTGCAGCCATGTTGTTTTCAAATACGGCTTTTCCGTGCAGGCGAATCCATGCATAAGACGGACTGGAAACAGAAATTTCAATTTCCGGATTGCTCTGCATATCCAGATAAACATCTTTTGTGTTATTTGTGCAGAACCACAGTTTTCCGTCCATTTCTCCGGCAAACATAAATGGGCGGCACTTTGCTTTTCCATCGCGTCCTACGGTAGCGAGATACTGTACCGGATTCTCTTTTAAAAATTCAATTACTTTGTTCATAATAAAACCTCCTAGAAATTTTTTGTGGAAAAATATTGTGTTTTCCTGTTGATGCTATTATAATATCGCCATAGAGACCTTTCGTAAAGTAAGCACTATTTTGTGCTATAGTTACCAAAAGGAAACAATTGCGTAAAAAGGAGAGTTTTGCCATGGAAAATATATCAACAGCAGAAAAACTTCCTGCCTGTCCGGTGGAAACGACACTTACTTTAATTAGTGATAAATGGAAAGTGTTAATTTTAAGAGACTTACTTCCGGGGACAAAACGGTTTGGGGAGTTAAGGAAATCAATCGGACATGTCTCGCAGAAGGTGTTGACAGCGCAGCTTCGACAGATGGAGCAGAGCGGACTTGTGAATCGAAAAGTATATGCCGAGGTGCCGCCAAAAGTTGAATATTCATTGACGGACGTGGGATACAGTTTGAAACCGATTTTAGACGCTATGTGGACGTGGGGCGAAGAATATCAGAAGAAAATGGAGAAATAATCCCCGGCGGCTTTGAAAACCGCAGCGGGGATTATGAAGACATACACATCATGTATTGTGTGTTGTAATTAATCTAAAATCTGTCCATCTGTAGAAATTGTGACAACCTGCCATGGAATAAATTTTCCACTGTTTTGCAGTGCTGTCTTTGCTGCATGCTCAAGTCCGCCACAGCACGGTACTTCCATGCGGACAACGGTTACACTCTGGATGTCATTGTTCCGGATGATTTCGGTTAGTTTTTCTGAATAATCGATGTCATCCAGTTTTGGACAGCCGACAACGGTGATTTTTCCTTTGATAAAATCATGATGGAAATTAGCATACGCATAGGCGGTGCAGTCTGCAGCAATCAAAAGTTTGGCACCGTCAAAGTAAGGAGCCTTTGTCGGTACGAGTTTAATCTGAACCGGCCATTGTCTTAATTCGGACGTAAGAGAATTGTCTGCGGATACAGCAGGTGCTGAATTGCGGCGGTCAAACTGGCGCATTCTCTGTCCGGGACATCCACTGAATGCTGGAGATTTTTTCTCTTTTGCTTTCTTTTTCATATTTTCTTTCACAGCTTCTTCGTCGTAAGCAGCAGCTTCCCGTTCTACAAAAGTAATGGCACCGGTCGGGCAGGTTGGCAGACAGTCGCCAAGTCCGTCGCAGTAGTCGTCGCGCAGCAATTTTGCTTTTCCGTTTACCATACCGATGGCACCTTCGTGGCAGGCGTTGGCACAGGCACCGCATCCGTTACATTTATTTTCATCAATCTGAATAATTCTTCGTATCATAGTTTATCCTTCCTTTCGGGTAATTGTTGTTTCTGGTTGTATTATAGAAAACGCTGTGCTAAAATTATGTTGTTATAACAACGAAAATTATTTTTTTGAAATTGAGGAGCGAAAATGCAAAAACCACAAATACCGATTTTTATGGAAATAACGGACGCAGAATGGGATGAAATGGTTCGTCTTTTGTGTCTGCGAGAGAAAAAATTCAAAAAAAATACGATTATTTTTCATCAGGGTGACATTACAGAAGAGATGGGAATTGTCATAAAAGGAAACGTAAATATAGAAAGTGTGGATGTTTCCGGTAATGTAAGTCTGCTAGGAAATGCAGAAGCCGGGGATGTATTTGCGGAGACGTATGCACTCTGTGGCGAAGCAATGGCGGTAGATGCGGTAGCGACAAGCGAGACGGTAATTCTGTTTCTTCCTATGAAACAGCTTATGCATGAAAAAAATGCCGGATATTTGTGGTACGGGAAAATGCAGGCGAACATAATCCGTATGCTCAGCAAGAAAAATCTGGTGTTGTCAAATCGTATTTTCTGTACAACTCCGAAAAAAATCAGGGATCGTGTGTACACCTATCTTTCGATGCAGAGGGTGAGAAGCGGCTGCCGGAAATTTAGGATTCCGTTTAACAGGCAGCAGATGGCGGATTACCTGAATTTAGACCGGAGTGCACTGTCAAAGGAATTAGGACTTATGCAGGAAGAAGGAATCCTTTCTTTCTATAAAAATGAATTTGAACTTTTGGAGGCGGAGGAATACGATGTTAAAAGATAAAGATATCAGGGAGCCGCTATTTGATTTTTTGGAAGAACAGTATGGGAAAGTTCGGATTATAGAGGAAAAAGCGATGGGGAAATCCAGAGCGGATGTCGTGATGGTTTTGGAAGAAGAACTGGTAGGAATTGAAATCAAAAGCGATGCAGACACCTACGCAAGACTTTCACGCCAGGTTAAGGATTATGACCGTTTTTTTGATCGGAATTATGTCGTTGCCGGTTCGAAACATGCTCATCACGTGGGGGAACATGTACCGGAGTGGTGGGGCATTATTACGGTAGAAGAAGTGGATGGAGTGTGTGATTTTTATGTACTCCGTAAAGCCGAAAAAAATCCTAAGCAGAAAATGCTTCACAAAATAAAATTGTTGTGGCGTCCGGAACTGGCACATATTCAAAAAGTGAATCATTTGCCGGCATACAAGCAGAAAAGCAAAGATTTTGTCCGAAAAAAAATCATAGAAAAAGTACCGGAAGACCTGCTGCATAAACAAATTAGTGATGAATTGTTTGAGCGGGATTACACGACGATTCAACAGCAGATTGATGAATTTAAAAAGAGGTGACAAACGATGAAAATGACGACACTTTGTTATATTGAAAAGGATGGGAAATATCTGATGCTTCATCGGACAAAAAAGGAAAAAGATATTAATAAGGACAAATGGATTGGTGTTGGAGGGCATGCCGAGGAAGGCGAAGGTCCGGAGGAATGTCTGTTAAGAGAAGTAAAGGAGGAGACAGGTCTTTTACTTACTTCTTACCGATTTCGCGGAATTGTAACTTTTGTCAATGACCAGTGTGAGCCGGAACTGATGTGTCTTTTTAGTGCAGACAAATTTGAGGGAGAAGTAATAGAATGTGACGAGGGGGATTTGTTCTGGGTTGAAAAAGAAAAAGTACCCTCACTTCCAACCTGGGAGGGGGATGCCATTTTCCTAAAATTGTTTCTGGAAGATGAGCCGCGGTTTTTTAGTCTTCGTCTTGTTTATGAAGGAGAAAAATTAGTGGAAAAGAACTTAAGATTGTATGAATCATAACAAAAAGTGGCTGCTTGATACAGCCACTTTTTATAAGCGTATGTCAATGTTTGCACCAACATTTGGGTTCACTGACATTTCCATCATTTTTGCGAGTGCGTCTCCCTGCATTTCCTGTGAGTCTAAAGTTTTTGAAAGCATCGAGACACCGACTGACTGCATGAGATTGTTTGCAGCATTTGCCATGGAGTAACTGGCAATATCCATGCCTAAATCCATATCCATAACGATACCTCCTATCGAATAATTCTAATTAAATAATAGCAGAGATAGGAGAAAATAACAAGAAAAATTTATGAAAAAAGGATATTTTTGCAAGTTCACTCGTTTATATAGTGAAGACCAAGAGAAAGGAGGTTTTATGGTGAGGGATTGGACAAAAGATTATTTTCATGAAAAATATGAGTGCTACTGTGATATGGTATATCGAATCTGTATGCTTTATTTGAAAAATGAAAGCGATGCCAGAGATGGGTTACAAGATATTTTTCTGAAAATGTGGGAAAAACAACCGGTTTTTGAAAATGCTTCCCATGAAAAGGCATGGCTTATAAGTACGACCAAACATTATTGTCTGGATGTATTAAAAAGCAGTTGGCATAAAAAACGAGTGGCACTGGATATTAACCGGGAAATCATGTCGGATGAGAGAGAACAGGAGTATCCGGTGTTAGATGAGATTTTGAAACTGCCACAAAAATACCGGGAGGTTCTTTATTTATATTATTATGAAGAATATTCAGTAAAGGAAATCGGGATTATGCTCAAAAGGAAAGAGAGTACCATCCAGTCCCGGCTGGCGGCAGGAAGAAACAAATTAAAAACAAGATTGGCAGACAGAAAGGGTGTATGGTAATGAATAAACAGATAGGAAAAAATATGTTTGACGGTATGGAATTGCCGGAGCAGACGAAACAGGAAGTGTGGGGAAATTTAGAAAGTATAATTTCAAATACTACAGTAGAAAAAAGGGTACACAAAAACCGTGTTTGGGTCAGACGGTTTGGAAAAACAGCGGCTGCATTCCTTATAATGGGAGTTCTTTTCGGAACTATTAATGGCGTAAGTCATGGCGGACTTGTTGAGGCAATTTCCGGTTTGTGGCAGACAGACGAGAGCAGTCAGAAAATTGTAACAGAAATGACCGATTATCATGTGAGGCTGGATTCCGTATATGCGCCAGAAATACTTGAATGTACGGAGAAAAGACTTATTTTTGCCGGAAGTTTTGGTCTTGTTATTTATGACCGGCAAAGTGAGCGTGTGTCGGCTACGATTGATTTGCAGAAAATTGAAAGTAATCACTTCAATGCCGATACATTGCAGACTAGGTTTCTGATTCAGGGAGACGAACTGGTGATTTATAATCTGCAAAATAAAAAAGTATATGGAAAGAGCTATCACTATAATCTTTCAACGAATGGTAAAAAAGAAACGTCGTCTCTTTTGCCGGACACTACGCAAAAAGCGGATGCTTTTTTAGAGAAAGAATGGCAGAAACAGAATAAGGATAAGTATGCCGATACATTAAATTTTTATGCGGAGGGAATCTCTTTGTATAAAGATAAAGAGGGACTTCTGAGCGAAAAAGCATTAATTTCAAAAGAAGGTAATACGATTTCATCTGCTGTGTGGTTAGTGCTTGAAAAAGACAAGACTAAGGGTGATTACCAGATGTATTTGTATCAGAAAAAAGGAAAACAAGGTGTGGCAAAAAAAGAAAAACTACGCATCCAAGCATCTACGGAGAAAGAGAAGACGACGGTCCTTAAAAGGTATGAAGAACTTGGCGGTTCGGAGATAAAAAAGGCAATTGTTGAAACCTTTTATGACAATCCATCTTTGTATGAGGGATATGTTTATCAGGGTAGTCAAAATTATCAAAAAGTAGAATTTGGAAACTGTGATGTGGTAATTCCAATTGTCAAAATCACAGGAACAAATAGACAAAAAGATACGGTAAAAGTAATTGGACAATTCTACTGGTATGGCTTCAGCTTGTCCGGAAAAACTTTATATGAGGCGCAGTCCGATGGTGGGGTGGCAGTCATGTTTTTGAAAAAAGACGGTGGCAGATATCAGGTGAAAAAGGTAGTACATCCAAGAGATGGTGGATTATTACAGAAAGACTTGGTGAAATTATATGGAAGTGATGGAAAAGCTGTTTCAGATGTTCTCGAAGATTCGCTTGCGGATGAAGTAGTTAAAACATTGAGAACTTATGTAAAACAGAATCAGCTGGATATTAAGTATTACAAGGCATTTGGGTGGGACCCGGAGAAAATTGATGAATAGGATGAAATCAACGAAAGTCTACGCTTCGTAGGTAGTGTTATTTTTATTGATTTTGTATAATGAGTGCATGGAGGTAAAAAAGAATATGACACAGTGCCAGCTGGCAGACAAACTTTTAGTGAGTGACAAAACCATTTCTAAGTGGGAAACAGGGAAAGGGTATCCGGATATTACACTTTTGGAGCCGATTGCAGAGGCATTTTCCGTATCAATTACGGAATTGATTTCAGGCGACGAAATCAAAAATACCAATGTATCTGCAATATGACGCGTTCCCTATTTTATGTGTGCACGGTGTGTGGCAATGTAATTCACAGCATGGGCGAGGCAGCGGTTCATTGTCATGGAGTATTGCTAAAGCCTGCACAGGCAGAACAGACAGATGAAAATCATAAGATTTTTGTTGAGCGGGTGGAGGATGGATTGCTTGCCCTCGATTTGGTGAAAGGAATTGATGACAGGGAAAAATCGTATGATGACACAGAAAAACGGAGGGCGTTGGAGCAGGCTGCAAAAATGTTGTTTGGGTGAAAATTGACAAATATGGCTGCGAATCATATAATTCTATATGTTATTTAGGAAAAAGTAGAGAGGAATATTATGTTAGAGCCAAAAGAAGTTAATTTATCGCCCATGCCAAAGACATGGATTTTAGATTTGGACGGCACAATCGTTGTCCATGACGGGCCGTATATCTTAGGACACGATAAGTTTTTGCCGGGAGCAAAAGAATTTTTAGATGGCATTTCGGAAGATGATATGATTATATTTCTGACTGCCAGAGGTGAGTGGGAAAAAGAGCATACCCTGCGGTTTTTAAAAGAAAATCATGTGCGCTATGACCATATTATTTTTGGCGCAGGACAGGGAGAGCGTGTGCTAATCAATGATAATAAACCGGACGGACTTGTCACAGCGGTCGCAGTCAACACAACAAGAGATAAATTCTGCCAGACCAAATTTCAGACGGATTATAATTTGGGAACGAGGTATGATTGATTTTTTTAGTTTCCGGTTTCCGTAATTTAGGAAAAAATTTTGTGTCTCGTGGACGGCTCTCGCCTTGATAAATACGCGGAAGTATTGATATGCAGATTTGTATATCGGATACTTCCGCGTATTTATATCCACTCGCCGCAAAGTTTTCGCCTGAATTACTGGAATGCTAAAATACTGAAAAATACCAATTTACTAATTATACTCTAGCCATAGAAATGGGGTTCATTTTACCATAATGGAAAAATTATGCAGCGACAAAGAGCGTTCAGAGTTATATGTGTATACTTTCAGAAACAATTATGCGCAAATGAAACAGGTACAGATAATATCAAGCTTTTTATATTGGAAGACCTGGTATTATCTTTTTTAAGGGAAATTGCAGGCTATAGGTGTCTTGATTAGTGTTGACACCATATAAAACGCCATATATAATGAATACGCTGAAAGTTTAAATTAGCGTAACAGATTGTAGAATGGGAGGAGAGGAATAGTGAAAACGCTAAGCGATTACATGAAAATGAATTATCGAATGGAAATTGTTGAGGATGCAGAGGAAGGTGGCTTTGTGGTTTCGTTTCCGGAACTTTCGGGATGCCTTACTTGTGGAGATACAAAAGAAAAAGCAATTGCTAATGCTATAGATGCAAAGAGAGCATGGTTTGAAGCTGCACTAGAGGCAGGAATGGAGATAAACATTCCGGGTGTGCCAAGTAAAGATATTTAATCTTTTTAAGATTCCAGTAATTTAGCCAATCCAATTTGCACTGAGTGAGTACAAACGCGTGGGTATGAGATATGCGTTTTTTGCATATCCATACCCCTACGCAGTTTGTTAAGCGGGAGCGCTCACGAAATGCAAAATGGATTGGCTAAATTACGGAAATAAAAAAATTAAAAAACATTACTTGACACAACCACAATTGTACGCTTGCCAAGAAAGGAGTTCCCCATGGGACAAACATTTATGAAAGAAAAGAAAATATTACCGTTAGTATTGTCGATGTCGCTGCCAATGATGTTGTCCATGCTTGTAAATTCTCTATACAACATTGTTGACAGTTATTTTGTGGCACAGATTAGTGAGCAGGCGATGACGGCATTATCTTTAGTATATCCACTCCAATTACTGGAAACGGCAATAGCGGTTGGCTTCGGGATAGGAATGAATGCGGCTGCTGCGTATTATCTGGGGGCGAAGGAGCAACAGAGGGCGGATGATATTGTGACATCAGGGCTTATCCTCAGCCTTTTGCATGGCGTGATTTTGATGGCTGCGGCGCTTCTTTTTGCACCAGCATTTGTTTCGCTGTTTACAGAAAATGAAAAGATTCTTGCAGAGGGTGTGAAATATTCAAATCTTGTATTTATTTTTGCAGTTCCAAATGTTATTGCGATAACGTTTGAGAAAATTTTTCAGGCAGAGGGCCGGATGAAAGTTTCGATGCTTAGTATGCTGTGTGGGTGTGTTGCCAATATCATACTTGACCCGCTGTTGATTTTTGGTATTGGAATATTCCCGAAAATGGGGATTGAGGGAGCTGCAATTGCAACCGGTATTGGACAAGTAATACCACTTATTGTGTACTTGTTTATTTTTATCAAGCACCCGGTATCACTGCATTTTCACTGGCATGAAAAAGTCTTCCAAAAACGGTTGATGGGGCAGATGTATGGAGTAGGAATTCCGGCGACATTAAACCTTGCCCTTCCTTCCTTTATGATTACGGCACTTAATGGAATCCTTGCTGTGTATTCCGCATCGTATGTGCTGGTGCTTGGCATTTACTATAAACTGCAGACATTTATTTATCTCTCGGCAAATGGTATTGTGCAGGGAATCCGACCAATTATCAGTTATAATTACGGCGCGGGAGAGAGAGGGCGTGTCAAAAGAATTTTTATTACTGCATTAATTATGATTGCTTCCATTATGTTTGTTGGTATGTTGATATGTTTGGGATTTGCAGGAAATCTGATAGGACTGTTTACAAAAAATTCGCTTACGATTTTGGATGGCGCACAGGCGGTACGCATTATCTGTATGGGCTTTGTGATATCGGCAGTTTCGGTTACGATAAGTGGTATGTTAGAGGCATTGGGGAGAGGTGTGGAATCTTTGATTCTTTCGCTGCTTCGTTATGTTGTCGTAATTATACCGGCGGCATTTGTGCTTGGAAAACTATTTGGCGGTGCAGCAGTCTGGCACTGCTTTTGGATTGCGGAGACGATTGCATCGCTTACAGCGGTTTTCTTAATTTACAGGCGAAGCCCTTTTACTCAAACATGTAGGTAAAATAAGCTTCCTTAAATGCGAGGGAGCGGTTGCGTGAAATCGGCAGTGTAACACCATCTGTCATAGTCACACTGTTTTTAGTAAACTGATTTACGAAATTTAAGTTAATAATGTAACTGCGGTGGCAGCGGAAAAATCCCTGTTCCAAAGTAAAAACTTCTTCGCACCGGGAAAATAGTTCGCGGATTTCGATACTTGTACCGTTATGAGGAAAAACGAGAACGGATTTGTTTTGAGCCTCTAAATAGTTTGTATCTTCCAGTGTGATTTTGCAAAATCCGTCCGAAGTGCGGGCAACAAAGATTTCTTTCTGATTCTTTATCAGCACCATAAAATCATCCATAATAGACCAAAGCTGATTGGGAGAAATCGGCTTTAGCAGATATTGAAGTGCCTTGACCTCATAAGAGTCAAACGCAAATTCTTTGGATGAGGTCAGAAAAATAATGGGAACGTTTTGATTCTGCCTGCGTAATTCTTTTGCCGTATCAATACCGTTTAGAAGCGGCATAAGGACGTCAAGAAAAATCAGGTCAAAGCATTCACTTTTTTGCGCAAGAATCAAAGCATCTCCATTTTCATAGCAGTGGACAGAAAGTGAAATCGACTGGTGAATTGCCCATTGCTGTAAAAGAGATTTTGTTACTTCGCTTACTGCCACCTCATCATCACAAATTGCTATCTTCATATGCACCTCGAAAGAATGATTTTTAATACAAAACAATGTTCCTCAACAGAAAAATGACATTGTCCATTTAACTGTTGTACATAGTATACAATACTTTTGGTTCCAATACCATGACCTTTTTTATCCGAAATGGGAATCCCGTCAATAAATTTTGGCATTGTTTCAATAGGATTTTTTATTTCCAACAGCAAAAGATTTTCCTTTTGCATGATATGTAAGGAGACCCATTTTTCGCCTGATGTATGTTCCAGAGCATGCAGTGCATTTTCCAGTGCATTTGATAAAATCGTACAGAGGGATAGGTCCGGACACGGCAGGTCCTTTTGCACACAAATTTCTGGCAGGAAATTGATGTTTCGTTCAAGAAAACGTGTTTTATAAATGGAAATTACCGAGTTTAAAGTCTCATTTTTGCAGTATCTTGTGACAATTGTGTCATCATAAGCGGTGCCGATTTCCTGAATATAGGAAATGGCTTTTTCCGGATGATTCTGGTTTAGCATAGAGAGAATGAGATTTAGGTGGTGGCGCATATCGTGTCGCAAAATAGCAAGCGTCTGTTCGCTGTTACGGACCTGCTCAATTTCTTTTTGAAGCGATATTAGCTGCATTTCCATTCGGTCGCTGTACTGGCGGATTTCCGATTTCTTCTCGGATTCCTTAAAGTATACAAGCAGAAAAATGAGATAGCCGATACTAAAAGCAAATCCCATAAATTCAACAACGACTTTATTTCCGGAGTACAAAAGATTGGAAAATTTCGTTGAGGCATAATCAAAAATATAATAAATAAATGGAAGAAAGCCGATGATAACAAGCTCCTTATTTTCCTTTGAAAAAATAGTTTGTGTTGTCCGGCGGACAAATTTGAACAGGAAAAAGAATGTGATAAATGTCATAGCAATTCGTGAGCTATAGTACCAGACCGGATTCTTAGTAAGCGTAAGTGCAGAAAGTCCAATCCAGTTGCTGAACTGACAGCACAGATAGGCGGAAAAAACAGAAATACAACAGGATAAAAGTGAATAACGGTAACACAAAAACAAAAATAAAATGAGCGGAAGGTGTACCAAAACAGGGTAAAGCTGATTGGCAAACGCCGTGCCTGTAAAGAGGTTGATACCCCAGTAGAAAAAAACATCCACCAATGCAAACAAAAGCAGTTTTCCGAAATTTTTCATGATTGGTTTTACACCAAGAAAAAACGCAGAAATGAAAATTCCGAAAAGCAGTGTTGTTAAATTGTGTATGCCGGTAAGTAGTTGTAAAATCATCTGTGGTATTCCTTTCGCTGCCGATTATCTGCCCTTATTATACGACATTAACTTTCACATGGCAATCCCGATTTGCTATTCACGCTGTATAACTACCATTCACGCAAATCGCCGGATAGCGAAAAATTATATGATAAAATAGAGAGCGAGAAAGGAGTGAGTGCGATGGGAAAAAACAGAAAATATATCGCAAAAATTTTTCACAGTCTGTTTGGCGTGGTATTTGTTTTCGCAGGCGTGCTTTTATTTGGTACTTCGGCAAAAGCAGCCGGAGATGTCACGCGTTATCGAACCGCATATCTGCAAAACTGCTGTCCGGGCATTCAGGTCGTTGCCCATGCGTATTTAGTAGGAAACGATAATGTGGCAAATTACTGGAAAACCATTGCCGTCGATAAGGTGCCTGTAAACACGAAAATTCAGGGGAAGACGATTGACCCGCAATATTTTCCGCAGGATAATATTGAGAATCTGAAACAGTTGTATTCATCCGTTCAGGGGTATCAGAATTTCACGTGGATTTCCGGTGCATATCTGGAAAATGAAGGTAGCAAGCTTCAAGTTGTCGCCTATGATAAAAATTACATTATTTACTGGAGCAATGGCTACCGCAGTTTCACGGAAAGTCCGGTTATGTGTAAACAGTATCTGCTTATGGCATCACATCCGCCGGGCTTTTACAGGCTGCCAAGGAGTGTGGTATGGCTGGATTGTGGACGAACAGAAAATGTAGTTCCGACAGGGGAGACGATTAAGAAAGAGGGAACCGGAAGAGTTACTTCGTCATTTATTGGAATCAGTCCGATTCCGGGAACAGCGGATTCCGGTGACGTTTACAAAGTAAAGGTAAATACCGAGTTAAATGTTGTTTCTACGGTGAAACTTCCATCCCGTACATCGGACACAACGGATACATATTACAAAATTTCTTTTAACGGAAAGAATGACGTAAATTATATGACGAGAAATCGTCCGGGATATTACTATGTAAAGAGTAAGTATATCAATCTTTACCGGGCAGACATGAAAACGCCGAGTAATCTGGTGGACTATCAAGTGAATTATCCGGTTACTTATGCGAATCAGAAAAGGGATATTAATGTGCAGGCAGCAGCTAATTCATCCAGTGAAGTTTTGGGATATCTGCAAAATGAGGCACAGGTTCAGGTGTACGAAAAAGAGAGCAACGCCAGCTGGGCAGCCATCTATTTTAACAGTCAGAAGGCATATGTGCCTGCAAAATACTTGAAAAAAGTGGTAAAACCGGTAGTTCAGAAGCCGAAAAATGTGCCAAAGAATTTCCGTATTAAAACCATCAAAAACAATCAGTACGTTTTGAAGTGGGATAAACCGTCCGGCTGTAAGGATTATCAGATTATATACTGTAAAAATTCCTTTGGCAGTCTGACTTCAAAGAAAAATGTTCTTTATAAAAATAATCATTATAAGAAGAATACGATAACGGTGAAAAAGTCCTATTTGAAAAAACGTACCTGCATTTACATTGCGCTGGCGGCAAATTATGAAAATGGAACTTCGAAAAAAATCTGGCTGGATGTGTATGTGCCGGGAAAACCGAGAGCCTTAAAGAAAAAGCATTTGCAAATTTCTTCAAAAAAAATTAAAATAAAGCAGTACCCGGATTATGTAATGAAAATCCAGTACTCAACCAAGAAATCATTTAAAAAGGCGAAGACGGTCTCAAATAAGGGTAGACTGGTACGTGCGATTAAGAAATTGAAACGAAATACAACATACTATATCCGCTATTGCTCGAATACGGTAGTTGACACGGATGCCGGTCAGAAAAGTGTATATGGACAATGGTCTAAGACTTTAAAAGTGAGGACAAAAGGGTAATGAAACAGAGGAGATTTAATACATTATGAAGACAAGAGAAGAAGCGCTAACCTATGGGTTATCCTTCCCAGACACATATCAGGACGCACCATTTCGAGATGCCAACTGGCAGCTTGTAAGAGTGAAAAAAAGTAAAAAAGTTTTTTTGTGGACTTATGAAAGGGAGGGACTTCTCTGTCTGAATGTAAAGGTGACGCCGGAGAGCAGAGATTTCTGGCGTGGTATTTATGGTTCCGTAGTACCGGGATGGCATCAGAACAAGGAACACTGGAATACGATTGTTTTGGATGGAACCATCCCGGATGCGGATGTTCGAAAAATGATTTATGAGAGTTATGAACTTGTCACGGATAATCCGACAAAACGGATTTATGAAGCAGTGAAAAAGATTCCGAAAGGGCATGTGGCAACTTACGGACAGGTTGCTGCCATGGCAGGAAATGAAAAAATGGCGCGTGCGGTTGGAAATGCGCTTCATAAAAATCCGGACCCGGATAATATCCCTTGTTTCCGTGTGGTGAACAGTAAGGGAGAACTTTCGGGGGCTTTCGCTTTTGGCGGTGCCAATGTGCAGGCAGAACGGCTGATGGCAGACGGTATTGAAGTGGTAGATGGAAAAGTAGATTTGACCCGTTATGGAATCAAGTAAAATTCCGATATATAAAACAGAGTCATGGATGATAATATGAGATAAAAGGATTTATCGATGACAAAGTGAGGAATTTACATGAAAACAACTGGGGGAAGTTTCCAAATGACGAGTGGGAGCGCACAGGGCGTACAGGAGCGGGAACAGGATATATGGAAAAAAGTGTGCGAACAATTGACGGACATAACTTCTGATATGTCAGAGGAAGAAAAACAAGACTATGAGAAAAAGATTCGGGCAAAATTGCAACGAGGTGCGAACTTATCTGTAGAGGAGTTAAATTATCTGAGAATTCACAACCCCGAACTATATCGAAGTGCAATGCGTGTAAAAACAGCAAAACAACAATTGAAAGAGCAGTTAAGACACTGTAAATCAAAGCAGGAAGCAAATTCTCTCATTGTCCGGTCAATTTCCAGAATCAGTGACAAAGACCCCGACAAAACATATCTGATAGCGGGACTGCGGAAAGTTGCAGAAGAATTCAAGAAAAGCTTCCGGTACGCCAGACTGCCGGAAACCAACGACCGGAAAAAAGATAAAAAAGCACGTGGTAAGAAAAAACAGGATAAGAATTCATCCGATATGGTTGGCTCCTTATTACAAATGCTGACACCGGAGCCTTTGTTGAGCGAAAGCCTTCAAAACTTTATAGGGGTAAACTAATTTTGTGTCAAATTTTAATACTAGTTTGTTAGAAATTTCAGTAATATAAAAGAAAAACCTTGTGACTCGTGGGCGCTTTCGCTCGTTGAGTGCGTAGCGGTATGGGCACTGAAAATACCAGTGCCACATACCGACGCACTTAAAACCCACGAGTCACAAGGTTTTTCTTTTATATTACTGGGACTACGAAGAAATTAGCATCAAACACTTGACACAAAATTAACTCCCTTTCACCTTGCCTCGTCCCAAGTTTTAGTGGTATAATCTGTTTATGAAAATAATTGATAAAAAATATCAAAAGGGGGCTTTTATAATGGAAAAACAGATATTTACAAACGAGGTTATTTTATCTTGGCTTCAATATTATGCAAAGAATACAACAATTGATTTGGAACATGTGAAAATTATTGATATTACAAAGAAAAACAAGAATGTAATTCCTACGGTTGAATCCCATAAAACGACAATGGTATTTACCAATGCAGGAATTGACGATATTTTTTACCGCTTGTGGAATGCCGGGCTTGGTGAGTGTGAGGTTTGGTACAATGACGGTTCAGAACCGGACGGACCGATTTTGAACAGTCAGGTAAAGGATATGATTAACCGTGGAATCAATGCTTCTGCCGGAATGCTGATTGTCAATCCAAATGCGAGAAACACGGCAAAAATCGGCATTGGTAATGAATTTTTCAAAAAGGGCTCTATTCAGTATGTGGGAAGTGAGATTCGTGCTGTTATTTTAAATAAAATGATGGTGGATACGCAGGACGATGTCTGTGTTATCGGTGGAGAGAGTATTGCCATTGAGACCGCTCTTTTGGCTCCGGAAGGAACGGTTATTGCTGTTGAATATAGTGCTACAGACCGTGATACAATGGAGGAAAATGTAGACCATTTTGGGTTGCAGAATGTAAAAATTATTGACCACGTGGATGAAGAAACAATGCGTGACTGTCCAGTTCCTTCGACGGTATTCATGGTAGCCAGCGCAAGTATGAATCAGGAACTTGAGTATTTTGTTAAGAAGAATCCAAATGTTCATGTTGTCATTTATACGTTGGATTTTCAGGTGGCGGCAGGAGTTGGTGAGATGCTTTCGAAATTGGGAATTCAGGATGTGGAGACAATTCAGATTGCGGTTTCCAGATTGTCTGCAAATCATTCCTTTAAACAGCAGCCGGCTCCTTGGATAATTACGGGTAGAGGAGAATAAGTTCTATGATATTACAAGAAGGAAAAAAGAAAAACAGCTACATTATTGAGGGGCTTTTCCTTCCGCTTCAAACGGAGAAAAGATTGGAAGCACTTGGCATGACGAAGGGAACTCCGGTGGAAGTTTTAAACCGGAAGCGAAGTGGAACGATGATTGTGCGTGTGCGAGGAACGCGTTTTGCATTAGGCAGGGGGATAACCGGGAAAATTGAAGTCGCGGAGGATAAAAAACAATGAGTGAAAATTTGGTGGTTGGTTTTATTGGCAATCCCAATTGTGGAAAGACAACGTTGTTTAACGCTTTTACCGGTGCCAATTTAAAGGTGGCAAACTGGCCTGGTGTAACGGTTGAGAAAGTAGAGGGTGCGCTAAAATACCATAATAATACATATCGGCTTGTGGACTTGCCGGGAACATACAGTCTTACCTCTTATACGATGGAGGAACAAGTGAGCAGACAGTATATTCTAAGTGACGAGGTTGACGTTATTGTGGATGTGGCAGATGCATCTTCACTGGAACGAAATTTGTATTTGACGCTGCAGCTTTTAGAACTTGGGAAGCCGGTTGTGTTAGCGTTAAATATGATGGATATTGTAGAAAAGCGTGGAATGGAAATTGATTTGCATCGTCTACCGGAGATGCTCGGAATTCCGGTTATTCCTGTGTCTGCCAGAAAACGTACCGGGCTTGAAATTTTGATGCATGCTGTGTCGCATCACAAGGATGCGGTTATGCCGGATAAACTCGTTCATCATCATACAATGCCATCACATCACAAACATGACCATCATGCCGATCATGCCATGGTATATAGTGATGAAATTGAAGATAAGATTGATAGTATTTCGGATGTCTTGCAGAAACAGTACCCGGAAATGATTCATGTACGATGGTGTGCAATTAAACTCTTGGAAGGGGATAAAGAAATTTCTGAAAAATATCCGGTCGATTTGCCGCAAGTGCTCGACCGTAGTTATGAATCGGAAATTATTAACCAGAAATATGAATTCATTGAAGAAATTGTTCAGGAAGTGTTGGTAAACAAAGAGGAGAAGGTGCAGTCAACGGATAAAGCTGACCGTATTTTGACTCATCCGATTTTTGGAATCCCGATTTTTTTAGGTATTATGGCACTCGTATTTCTGCTGACCTTTACGGTGGGAGATTTTATATCCGGATATTTTGAATTGGCTGTAGAATGGTTAAGTGGATTTGTCACAAATGCATTTGCAGCATGGCAGGTTAATCCGGCGGTTACATCGCTTTTGGTGGATGGAATTATAGCTGGTGTAGGTGGTATATTGACATTTTTGCCTAATATTTTTATTTTGTTTTTGGCACTTGCTTTTTTGGAAGATAGCGGATACATGGCAAGAGTGGCTTATGTTATGGACGGCATTATGGGGCGGATTGGGTTATCCGGCCGTGCCTTTATTCCGATGATTCTCGGATTTGGGTGTTCGGTGCCGGCGGTCATGGCGTCGAGGGCATTAGAAGATAACAAGGACCGTATGAAAACAATGTTAGTTACGCCTTTTATGTCGTGCAGCGCAAGGCTTCCAATTTACATTTTGTTTTCGCAGATGTTTTTTGGGAAACATGCAATGATAGCAGCTTACTCAATGTATGTCATTGGGTTAGTTGTTGCTGTTTTTGTTGCTTTTATTCTCCATATTATAGATAAAAAAGAAGCAAATGGAATGCTTATTATTGAATTGCCGGAGTATAAAGCACCAAGTGCCCGTACGATTTGGATTTATGTTTGGGAGAAAGTAAAAGATTATTTGACGAAGGCCGGAACCGTAATTTTCCTTGCTTCCATTGCTATGTGGCTTCTTTTAAATTTTGGAATACATGGTTACACAAATGAGATGTCGGAAAGTTTTGGAGCAGCAATCGGACATTTTATCGTGCCTGTGTTAAAACCGATTGGTCTTGGTTACTGGCAGATAGCCGTGGCCTTGATTGCCGGAATATCGGCAAAGGAAGTTGTTGTATCAAGTTGTGCTGTTTTGTTTGGAATAGCAAATGTAAATTCGGCAGCCGGTATGGGGGCGTTGCATCAGGCACTTGGTGCAGCCGGATTTGGTATGGTAAATGCCTATTGTCTTATGATTTTTTGCCTGCTGTATATCCCTTGTTTTGCTACGCTG
>OGOG01000559.1_pt1 | contig 41696 bp, 23 predicted proteins | sample 1552581 | NCBI WGS metagenome assembly OGOG01 (sample SAMEA2580152, study PRJEB22360) | human gut metagenome | biome: human gut; feature: human-associated habitat; material: faeces | place: Denmark | collected 2008/2010 | reverse complement strand
CACATTTATTAGTGAAACTGCTACCTACCGTTCGTGAAGAATAGTAGGTAGTTATATTTAGAATACAACTAATACTCAATAGAACTTCACCTTGGGAGCTTTCTCCCCCTTATAGTCATCATTTATATATACTCGTATCCAGTCAATAAACATGGAAGGAGGATTATTACTATCCCATTCGGAAGGGATTATGGCTCCAGGCCATGCATTAGGATCGGTAGATATCCCCGTACTGAATATTAAAAAGAAACCTGACGGATCATTCCAAGGCCAATCATCATTGCCATCTGCCCCTTTTAAATGTTCGAAATAAGCCTGTCCATTCACCCCACCCACTATTCGATCGGGATACCACTCCAACCAGTAGATATTCCATTGGGACATATCCGCCAAATCTATCGAGGCCGTCACACTTCCACCTCCTCCAACTACTCCGGCATAATGGTTTTCCGAGTGAAGTGTGAAATGCGCCTGTTGATTTACTGTTTTCTTTGGATTTTCCAACAAATCAATTTCCCCATTTTTAGGCCATGGTCGATTGTTATTTCCCATAAACCATAACGCATCATTGAATCCCTGTGTATTCGTTCGTTTAAAACGAATTTCAATCCGCATATTTTCCGTAAACCTACACCAAAAGTCTTTACTTCCAGGACGAGCCGAACGATAGCATCCATGAGAATACTTCACCTTTTGATCAAATCCATTATCAATGGAATCAGGCTCTTCCATACTCCAAATATGCAACACGCCTCCTTCCACCCGTGAACACCTCTCATTGTTAACGCAAGCTGTCCGACTCATATGCGCTCCTTTATGCTCAATAAAACCTAATGGCAATCCTCTCTTCGTATCTTTTTGCAAGAACTCATGGGCAGTATAAAACTTCCACCCTGCTATTCCCGGATGCTTATCACCCGGTCTTAATATAAAATGAGCATCCGGTTCAGGATAAACCAGATGCTCATTATCTTTGGCTAACGGTTGTGTTTGCCCCACAACCGTTACTCCCATTTCTCCTATATCTACTTGCGCAGGCTCTCCGTTGAGTGTCACAGCTTCGAGTCTAATGAAACGAGCTTTCACTTCTTTACCAAAAGTAATCGTCTGTGGCAACGGATTATGCATTATATTACTGAATTCACCGTTTGTCGGTACTTCTTTCCATGACTTTCCATCGTTGCTTACAAAGAATTTATAACGAAATGCCATTGTAGGTTTAGCTTCCCCCTTATCCGGAGCATAAGTAAATGCACTTAAAGTCACCGTTTTTCCCAAATCGATCGTCAATGGTGAAGAAGAGATTTGCTTCCACGTATTACGTGGCAAATTGTTCCAGTCTTCCTTTTCAACATCCTCTGCCAAAGGAGGTGCATAATAAGCAGCAACCTGACTGATATTGGCTTTTGAACGACATCCCTCTATAGTAATTTTTAATTTCTTGGCTTGAATCGCTGGGAAACGAAGCAAACGTTTGTATCCGACCGTGGTGCCCTCTCCTATCTTTTTCCAACCACCGTCAGTCTCCGCTTCGACAGTGAAAGACTCTACCCTTTGTCCCTTAGCAATGTCTTCCTGCAACATTACCGTATTAATTTCCGATCTCGGCTTCAACTGATAAGTTTTCGTATTTCCGGGAGAAGCCACCCATAACTTAGATCCTTTTTTTACGCGGTTATCAGCAAATGCATCTTTCCTATATTCGGCAAATTCCGTCAAACGGGCTACATCAGCCTCACTTATCAAACCACGGCGATCAGGAGGAATATTCAGCAGCAAAACTGAATTATAGCCTACCGATTGAAAATAAATATCCGTCAAATGCTTCAGACTTTTCACTTTACTGTCTTCCTCTTTATGATAGAACCATCCCGGACGAATCGAAACATCCACTTCCGAAGGATACCAAAACAATTCCGTCGCATTCTCAAGTATGGAACGGTTGCCTAAATCTTTTGCCATACCCGATACCCCCAGTTGCTTATTATTCTCTCCCGAGCGAGCATAAATGCCCGGAGTCAGCACGGTTGCGCTCCATTCCGTTTCACGTCCGATTCCTTTTTCATTGCCTACCCAACGAACATCATCCCCCATAATAGCCATAACAGCTTTTGGCTGAAGTTTCTGAATCGTTTTATAGAAAGCATCCCAATCATATACTTGTTTTTTTCCGTTCGGGCCTTCACCATTAGCACCGTCAAACCATACTTCATGAACTTCTCCGTAATTAGTCAACAACTCCGTCAATTGCCGAATAAAAAACTCGTTATATTTAGGTGAATCACCATAACAGGAAGCATTTCTGTCCCAAGGTGAGAGATACACTCCAAACTTCATTCCGTACTTGTCACAAGCTGCACGCAGCTCTTTCACTACATCTCCCTTTCCATTCTTCCAAGGAGAAGAAGCCACCGAATGATCGGTGGTTGCGGTAGGCCACAAACAAAATCCATCGTGATGTTTAGCAGTCAAAATTACCATTTTAAATCCCGCATCTTTTAAGGACCGTACCCACTGTTCCGCATCCAATTCAGAAGGATTGAAGAGTGAGGGATCCTCCTGACCATCCCCCCATTCACGCCCGGTAAATGTATTAATGCCAAAATGCAGAAAAGCAGTCAATTCCATCTGTTGCCACGCCAACTGTTGGGGCGTAGGAACAAGTCTTGCAGCCATATCCACTTTTTGATCGATAGTCGCACCTTTTGGAAATTCCAGATGCTTAACATAATATTTTTCTCTGCTTTGAGCCTGTACATTCCACGTCGAAATCAGTAAAGCTACTAATAGAATAAGATTTTTCATAAATAATTATTTCTTTTTATTCTTCCCGAGCTGAATTAGCTATAAAGTGGTCTGCCCCATCCGTCAACCAATCCAACGAGAAATTAACAAAATACATTGAATAATAACCCAACCCGTCTTCCACTTCAACATAAGCGCCAATTGTACCGTCTTCCAAGATACATAAAGACGAATAAGCCGAACCGACCGGACAAATCGATTTTACAACCGGCCAAGTCTTACCTTCATCATAACTAAGATATACACTCACATTCTCGCGTTTTGAAGGATGGGCCGGAACGCTATGCAGCATACGATTCTTGTCATAACCTTCCTTTATGGATGTATAATAGATTATATCACCGTCACATCCTGGTTCCACCATTTCAGGCCACTCCTCTATTCCACTCCAACTCTGTCCCTTGTCTTTCGAAGTAGCATAGTAACGCGGTCCCTTATGCTGATTACGGATACTTACCAGCAAAGTGCCGTCATTCAATTCCACTATTTTCGCCTCATTACCATTATCCTGCTTCACGCAGGAAGAGACATGCCATGTTTCTCCATTATCTCTGGAATAATAAACATAATTAGAAATATCGGCTATACCTCTGGCGGCTGTTTCCCTGACGGCAAACACAAAATAAACAGTTCCATCGCATCCAAGCAAGCCAGCACCGGAAGCGCAAAAAGAGCCATGCCAGTCATACCGTACCGAATCAGAGCATCCCTTCCCGAATAGCTGGTCAGTAATGTCTTTCGGTTCAGTCCAAGTCTGTCCGTTATCACTACTCTTACAGATATAGGTACGGTTAGAAACCTCGGAAGTAGACTCAAAGAAACCGGTTCCCCCTACAAAAATGCAGATAAGCCCACCTTCTTCTTGCGTACGTGCTAACGCTGCATCCCCGTAACCTTGATATCTGCCTGTACCACGTGCAATGGTAATGGCATCCGACCACGTCTTGCCACCATCCGTACTCCGGTTTACAATGACATCGATATCTTCCGGCAGATCGGTAGAATTATCTTTTCGTCTATCTGTTGCAATGACCAAAGAACCATCTTTAGCAGTGATTATAGCAGGAATGCGATAGCTTTTAGAACCTTTCTCTCCCGGTGCATAAATGCGCTTACAGGACAATAGTATTTCACGGGCTCCTTCAACTGTCGTTTCCGACAAATCAAAAATTCCTCCGGTAGTCGACAATGACAATACTTCCGCATCGGCTAAATGCCCTTCCATAGCATATTCCGAAATGTCATACGTTATCCACAAATATTGAGTAGTCATGGATTGTTCTCCGTTCAAACGACAATCAAAATCACCATTCATCGGTTTACACTCTCCCAATTTAAGATAAGTATTGGCTTGCGCGGGGTCAAAGATATCCACATCACCCGTAGTATAAATCTTTATTCCGGTAATATCCTCGATAGAGGTGGTTCCTTTCATATTCAAACGAATATTAGTATAGGTTACAGGTGATTTTCCATCCGTCGTCACAGTCAACTTCAGTATAGGCTCATTTCGGTTACCACGCCCGGTCTTATTTTTTACTTGACTCAAACGAACATCTACCATCTCCTGAGTCAAAGTTTGAGCCGAAACAGCCAACAAATGAAAAGTGAAAAACAGGAACCAAGTCCCCCGATAAAGATTAATTTTCATACCAAATAGATTTATTTCACAGGGTGAATAACAAACTCAAACGTGCATTCTGTCAATGGAACCAGATAAGCAGGTTTTACACCCGGACCGCAAGTAGCCGTTCCTACACCAGCTTGTTCGGCATCCAGATGAATTGTCACTTTTCCATCCGACTCCAGTTCATTAATATGACGCGCTTTCTCTAATAATACATCCGAGAATGGAATTACACTAAACTGGAACGGACGATTCGATTCAAAAAAGCATCCTCTTCCTGTATCATCGGTAAGTTTCATCCAACGGGTATCCGTACGATTACCGGTCGATTGAGGAGTAACATAATAATGAAACATCCGTTCGGGAGTAGTCTGATATAAACCGATCTTTCCGGATTGGTTGCGATCCGCATAAGTTTCGTTATCGCCCCGTCCCAAATAAGACACATTACTGTATACATCATTCATCCGGAATGTCAGACCGAGGCGAGCCATCGATTTTACCAAAATTGTATCCGGCTTAAATGTAGTTTTCACTTTTATCGCACCATCACTACCTAATGCATAGCTAAAACGGGCATCTCCCACTTTTTCACCATTAGTATTCATCACCTCTATCTGGGCTATCGTTGTTTTACCTTCCTTCAAAGATACAACTTTTTGTACAAGATTATCCAATCCGGCTTGCCTCCATAGTTTCGCTCCATTCTTGTCGCGATTGTCATTATCCGTTGCCGGACGGAACAAACTCAATGTTACCGGACTTGCCAACAGTTCCTCACCATCCAGACAGACCGACTCCAATGCACCTGTCATCTTATTAACAATAAACGTTGTTTCACCGGCTTTTATTGGTTTATAAGCTTTATTATTCTTTGACACCGGAATAATAAACTGGTCGTAAGCAACCTCCCAACCGGAAGTTACCAATGGCGTAGCTTCCTTGCGGTTCCAAGTCAGATTAAGATAAGCTTCCCTAATATCTGACGGATATTTAACTTTCCCAAAACTCAAATCTACAGTCTCATGAGGTTTGCAAGCCACCTCTTTCGTTCCTTCCGCCAATACTTTCCCATTATCGCTTGTGACATTCCAATGCAGGATGTATTCATCCAAATCCGAGAAATCGAACCAATTCTTCACGCGAACCGTTAAATTCTTGTTATCAACCAACGTGCTTTTTATATTCTGATAAATCTTCTTCACTTCCGCTAGATGGGGATGCGGAACACGATCGGCATCAACAAGGCCATTGCAGCAGAAGTTCTCGAAACTTGGAATATCTTTCGGTCCATAATCACCACCATACGTCCAATACCATTTTCCATTAGCATCTATCTCCCGAAATGACTGATCTACCCAATCCCAAATACATCCGCCTTGCGCCATCGGTTCATTCTCAAACACCTCCCAATATTCTTTCATTCCTCCACAGCTATTTCCCATAGCATGAAGATACTCACAAAGGATAAAAGGGCGATAAATATCTTTTCGCGACACATATTCCTTTATCACATCCACATCCCGGTACATACGACAATAGATATCAGTATTATAATTCTCTTCCGCACGCTCATATTGCACCGGACGATTCTGTTCTACAGATTTCAACCAATCATACGTACGTTCAAAGTTTATTCCGTTACCAGCCTCATTTCCCAATGACCAGATAACGATTGCCGGATGATTTTTAGAACGTTCATACATGCGTTGGGTACGATCCATATGAGCCGGTAGCCATGTACTGTCTTTTGCGATTGATTCCGGTCCGTATCCCATACCATGAGATTCGATATTCGCCTCATCAATCATATAAAGCCCATAACGGTCGCAAAGTTGATACCAATAAGGATGTGTGGGATAGTGTGAGTTACGTACCGTATTGATATTATTTTGTTTCATCAACCGGACATCCTCTTCCATCAATTCCCTACTTACCGTACGTCCCAGTTGAGAGTGTTCATGACGATTCGTCCCCTTAACCAATACAGGTACACCATTAATGCAAAAACGTCCATCCTTAACCTCAGTCGTACGGAACCCCACTTTACATCCGGTTAATTCAGTTACTTTTCCGGCATCATCTTTCAGTTCCAAGACAAGCGTATATAAATTCGGATGTTCAGCACTCCACCTCTCCACATCCGATATCTTCTGATCATCAAATTCGATAAAATTGCTCAATCCACGGGATTGAATTCCTTGTTCACCTTTCAATATCGTTTTTCCGGCATCATTCTTTAACTCATAAGCCACTGCAGAATTGCCTACAGCTACGCCTCCAACCGTTACATCCAGCCCGAAAACACCATCCTTATAATGTTCTTTTTCGAGCGTGGAAGTAACTTTATAATCCGCAATGTACTGTTTCGGAGTGCTATAAAGATAGACATCTCTTTCAATGCCACTCAATCGCCACATATCCTGACATTCGAGATAAGATCCCGCACTCCAACGATATACCTCAAGGGCAACCGTATTTTCACCGTTTGTCAGTTTGTCTGTGATGTCCCATTCGGCAGGCGTTTTAGAACCTTGATTATATCCTATGAACTCCCCATTCACCCAAACATAATAGAATGAAATCACTCCTTCACAACAAAGTACCACACGCCGATCTTCCCATCCGGCAGGAATCTTAAAAGTACGCCGATATGAACCAACTTCATTCTCTTCATAAGGGACGAAAGGAGGATTTTTCTTAAAATGGAAAAATTTATCATCAAACTCATACGTTTCATTCACGTAAATTGCCGTTCCATATCCTTGGCGTTCCCAATTCCCCGGAACATCGATATCAGTCCACCCTCCGGTATAAAAAGAAAGTTTATAGAAATCTTTCGGACGTTTATCGGGATTTTTCACCCAGTGGAATTTCCATTTACCATTCAAGCTCATATAATAAGGAGATTGTTCATATCTCCCCTCTGAGATTTCCGATGCATCGGCATAAGGCCATACATACGAGTGAGGAGTCAACTTATTCAACCCTATAGCATACTGGCTTTGCCATTCAGGCTGTTTTTGTGCCGCAGCGGGAACGATAACCAGCACAGCCAGTATCATCAAAAAAGTTTGTTTCAAAGCTCTGTTCATTAGTCTGTTTTTTAGGTATTATTCAACTATTATCTCATCAAAAAGTATTCGGGACTCCTGTCCGGGGCGAACATGATCAACGGGACATGCACCCGGACCTTTAGCCACCACACGTATGTATCTTCCAGAATGTCCCTTTAAGTCCATTCTACAATTTTCAATAAATGTTCCCTCCCTGAATATTTGTCCAAGTGTATAATGCAACTCACCCACTTTTTCAAACTCTTTATTATCAGCGGAAATTTCTACCCGGATCAAGGCAGGTTTATGAACAGCCATCCCGTAATTCGTAATACAGCCTAAAGTAAGAGAATGCAATACTTCCGTTCTTAGTAAATCGACAGTAAAGGATACACTATCGTTCTTTGCCCATGAACACCATTCAAAATCCGTCTGTTTAAGACTTCCACGTACACCGTTAGTCAATAACTGTTGATTCGATTCTATATTCAATATTGGTTTGGCTGTCGCTTTATTCCATTCAATCGGTAGCACCAACGTTTTTCCCATTTGCTTACTGCCGGCAAACGTAGCAGCCTTTATCACTGCCGAATTACTCAAAATGATCATATCTTTATACAATGCCGATGTCACAGTAGGCTCCTTTCCATCCATAGAATAACGTATTTCAACATCCGGCCGTATACATTCTAATTTCACTTTTAATATTCCATGATCGGGAGTCACCGTATGCTGTATGTTGTACATGGAACGAGCATAAACAATTCCTTTTGTTGCAATGTGTTCATTATAAACATCCAACCCTTTCAAAAAGTCATTCCAATTTTTCGTACCTTTCTTCATCCAAGCTACCTCTGCCAAAGCTGCCAGACGCGGGAATATCTGATAATCCACATCTTCCGGTTTGTTACAGAATTCAGTCCACATTGAGGCCTGAACGCCCATCAACAGCGATTCATATTCTGGTTTCCAGTCTTCCTGTACCGGCTCATAATCGTATACATCTTTCAGGGTGTTATTACCGAAATAAGTTAATGGTTCAAACCATTGCGGTCCTTGATAACGAATCAGATACATGATACGGGCAGGTGTCATTATGAAACGATGACCCTGCATAGCCGCTTTTAAAGCAGCATGTCCAAATCCCTGCCAACCAAAAATTATTGTATTTTCTGGGATTACACTATTAGTCAATTCATCCCATCCCATGACTTCTTTTCCCTTACCGCGAACATAAGCAGCCATTCGCCCCATGAAATAACCTTGCAACGCCTCTTCATCCGCCAAATGTTCTTTTCGCATACGTTCCTGACATAATGGACATTTCTCCCAATAGATCTTATTGGCTTCATCACCTCCCAAATGAATATAACGTGAAGGGAACAGGGCGATGACTTCATCCACTACATCCTGAAGAAAAGTAAATACACTATCATTTCCGGCACAATATATAATCCCGGCATGATCCCCTCCCAATCCGGGAAGCACTCCGATAAATTCTTTCACGGCCGGACAAGCTAAATTCGGGTATGCAGCCAACGACGAATTTGTATGTGCCGGCATTTCTATTTCCGGAATAACCTCTATCTGACAACGGCCGGCATAAGCCACTATTTCCCTTATATCCTCCTGAGTATAAAATCCTCCTATCGGTGTAGGCTCTCCCGGTTTCGGATTTTTCCTGTCAGGGAAAGGTAAACCCATCCGATCTACTCTCCAAGCACCGACTTCTGTCAATCGTGGATATTTCTTAATTTCCAACCGCCAACCGTTATCATCTACCAAATGAAAATGCAAACGATTAATCTTCAACATTGCCATGCAGTCAATGATTCGCAACACATTCTCTTTCGGAATAAAGAAACGCGCTGCATCCAGCATCAAACCACGATAACCGAATCTAGGTTCATCTTCGATTGTCACAACAGGTACATTCCAAACAACCGAAACTTCATGCATATTTTCTATACTTGGCGGTAATAACAGACGGAGTGTCTGTAGAGCATAAAAAAATCCTGGTTCATCAGCGGCTTTCACTGTTATTTTTTGCGAAGTAACTTCCAACCGATATGCTTCACTTTTCAAAGAGGCATCTGTAACAAAATAAACATCCCCTTTCTTATCTCCGATTTTCAATTCCGGAGTAAATCCGCCAGCATAAGTAAACAAATCGGTGAAAAACCTCGCTATTTCCGCCTGTCGCTTATTCTCAACAACAAAGACTGTTTTTTTAGAGAAACAAAACTCTCCATCACCCGGTACTATCCGTACCGGGGAGGGAATGATGGAAAGTCTGTCGTGTGTTAAGTCAGTCGCTTGCATCGTTATCAAGGAGGTTAATAGCCAAACAAGCAATAAAATATATTTTTTCATGGTATAGTGTGTTTTATCCTGCTCTTCAACTATTATTTATCTCTTTCCGGAGAAAAGCGTACCGGATCATTGTATTGCTCTTGCAATTTCAACATTTCATCTTTCAATTCCGTTACCACAGATTCATATTCTTTCTGACCATACAGATTATGCATTTCAGTAGGATCGGTCTGAAGATCATAAAGTTCCCACCAATCTATGTCATTATAGAAATGGATTAATTTATAACGTTCGGTACGTACACCATAGTGACGTTTCACCATATGTTCAGCAGGATATTCGTAAAAATGATAATACAAAGCCTTACGCCAGTCTTTCGGTTGTTCCCCTTTCAGCAAAGGAAGAAGTGATACGCCATGCATGTCTTCAGGAACCGTTACCCCCGCTAATTCAAGGAATGTAGGAGCATAATCGATATTTTGTACCATTTCCGTAATATCTCCTTTCCGCTCGAAATCTTTTGGCAAACGCATTATCAACGGTGTATGCATAGACTCTTCATACATAAACCGTTTGTCAAACCATCCATGTTCACCCATATAAAATCCCTGATCGGAAGTATAGACTACCAATGTATTGTCCAACAGTCCTTTTTCCTCCAAATAATCGAGTACACGGCCAACATTATCATCCAATGATTTCACCGTCTTCATATAATCGCGCATATAACGTTGGAATTTCCAATTTGCCAATTCTTTTCCTTTCAGCTTCTGTTTGTAGAAATCATCAATCACCGGACCGTAAAACTCATCCCAGGCAGCCCTTTGTCCTTCGTCCATACGTCCAAGGAATTTTTCGTACAAAGATTTTAAACGAGAGTTCTTGTCGGGACGGAGCATCTTCAAGTCGTAAATCATATCCATATCTTTCACAACGCTCATCTCCTGCGCTGCAGCAGCCGGCCGGCCTTCGTAATCATCAAAAAAGTTATCAGGCAATGGGAACGTCTTATCTTCATACAGAGCCAGATTACATGTGTCTGCCATCCAATTGCGATGAATAGCTTTATGATGAATCAAAAGGCAGAAAGGTTTCTCCTTATCCCTTTTATTTTCCATCCAATCGATTGCATCATCGGTTATAATGTTTGTAACATATCCATGTTTCTGAACCGTATCATTGTTTTGCGTAATAAAATCCGGATTATAATAATCCCCCTGTCCCGGTACTATTTCCCAGAAATCAAATCCTGACGGCAAACTCTCAAGGTGCCACTTACCTACCAAAGCTGTCTGGTAACCTGCTTTTTGAAGTAATTTCGGAAATGTCTGCTGCGCACTGTCAAATACGCATGTCGTATTATCGAAAAATTTATTTCCGCAACTATGCTTACCCGTAATCATACATGCACGGCTGGGTCCGCTTAATGAATTGGCCACAAAGCTGTTTGTAAAACGTACACCGTCCTTAGCAATCCGGTCAAGATTGGGAGTTTCCATATAACGAGTGTCATAGCAACTCATCATTTGTGCCGTATGATCATCGGTCATTATATAAACAATGTTCAATGGTTTTATCTCCTCCTTTTTTACTTGCTGGCAGGAGCCCACAACAGCTAAAGTTGCCACTCCGGCAATAGGATACATTAATTTTAAGTCTGGTCGGTTCATTCCAATATTCTTTATATTTAAATTTCTAATTACGCCATAGATTGGTATAAATCTATAAAAAACACCTATTGATATTAATAATACATTTTACAAATCAATCTGACCAATCTATGGTGTATAATTATTTACTTTACAGCACTCAAAACACTTTTATTTCATCAAAATAGAGCCATGCTCCCTGTCCGGCACGATGATGGAAATCGGGCGTTTTTCCCGGACTTTCAATATCAAAACGTATAAACCGTCCGGCAGCATTCAATTGCTCGAATCCTATTTTATCCCTAAAAATTCCATATTTATAAATTTCATCCCTAGAATATTCTTTTTTACCAATTTCATGGAAGTCAACATTATCATCTGAAACCAAAACCGTGATAGACGCAGGATAATGTACTCCCATCCCATAGTTAACAACATGGCCGATTTCTATTTTATTAAAATCTTCCTTCTGCCCGAGATCCAGTACAAAAGATACATCCTGATCATACCAGCCACACCATTCGAAATCAGTATGCTTATCCGTACCTTCAACCCCATTAGTAAGCATATATACATTCGGATTATCATTAATAACCTTCTTTGCAGTAGCTTTATTCCATTCCAGATTCAGAGTGAGGACTTCCCCTACCCTTTCACCGTCCTTGAATGCCGCAGCTCTGATCGTATTTTCCCCGGTAATCATAACCGAATCTTTATAAAGTACAGATGAAGAAGTCGGATCTGCATCATCCATTGTATATCGTATCTCGACATCAGGCCTGATACATGACAACGCGACCTTAAGTTTTCCTTGTTCAGGGCGAACTAAATGATCCAAATTATACATAGAGTGAGAATAATTAATGTTCATATATTCCCAATGCCTACATAAAACATCCAACCTATTCAGGAATCCCTGCCAATCCTTGATATCTTTTTGTGCCCATGCAATATCTGCCAATGCTGCAATTCTAGGAAATACCATATATTCCACACTTTTAGGACTATCCATAAACTCTGCCCACATAGAACCTTGGACTCCCATTAATTTCTCCGCAGAAGCTTTATCCCATTCCGGTTGTACAGGTTCATAATCATATACATTCTTTAATGTATTGTTGCCAAAGTAAGTTCTGGGTTCAAACCACTGGGGGCCTTGATAATAATTCAAATATAATATGTTCGATGGAGTCATTACAAAACGGTGTCCTTGTTGGGCTGCTTTATAACCTGCTTCCCCTAAACCTTGCCACCCAAAAATAACGGCATCATCAGGTACCCAACTATTGGTCCATTCATCCCAACCGATCACCTGCCTGCCTTTACCTTGAATATATTTACAAATACGGTTCATAAAATAACCTTGCAAATCCTCTTCATCCGTATATCCTTCCGCACGCATCCGCCTCTGACATTTCGGACACTTCTTCCAACTTTCCTTATTAGCCTCATCTCCACCGATATGTATATATTTAGAGGGAAACAAACTCATCACCTCATCCGTAACATCTTCTAAAAAGGTATAGACACTATCATTACCTGCACAATAAACTACATTTGAATTACGTCCTCCCATTCCGGGCAAAACTGCTATGTAATGGTCGATGACAGAACAAGCAAACTGAGGATATGCTGCCAAAGAAGAATTGGTATGTGCCGGCATTTCTATCTCAGGTATAACTTCAACCTGCCTGTCAGCGGCAAAAGCTACGATTTCTTTAATATCCTCCTGAGTATAATATCCACCTACAGGTGTAGCCTCACCAGGCCCCGTGGGATTTTTACGTAAAGGGAATGGCTCGTCACGATAAACTCTCCAAGCACCCACTTCTGTCAGTTTAGGATATTTTTTTATCTCCAAACGCCATCCTTGATCATCTACCAGATGAAAATGTAACTTATTTATTTTTAGCATCGCTGCTGCATTTATAATTTTCAGTACCGTTTCTTTGGGCACGAAATAACGCGATACGTCTAACATCAATCCACGATATTCAAAACGTGGCTTATCTTCAATTTCTAATGTGGGAATCGTCCACTTTATATTTTTCACCAATTGAGGGGAGTCAATCTCAGGAGGTAATAATTGATTTATAGTCTGTATTGCATAAAAAAGACCTCTGTCATCCGATGCAATCACATTGATTTTATCCGAAACTATCGATAATTTATAAGCTTCGGTAGGGATATCGGAATCAATTGAAAATACAATATCAGCTTCGGACGATTCATTTACCCTTTGCAATACCAAACCTGCCGATTTGCTGAACTTATCTGCAAACTGGGTAACCACGGCATCCGAAAATTCTTTGTCCTTATAGAGCTAGCCGTAGAAAAGCTAAATATTCCTTGGCTTATTTCACTCTTTTGAGGTATCGGAATAACCGGAACAACAACAGATCGGGTATTATTGTCCGTACATCCTCCGACTAAACAGCATAATAAAAATAAAACGAGTGTATTGATATGTATCTTCATAGTTTAAAAAAGTTTTATTGACATGATGAAGATCCTGCAAATAATTTATAATGGATCTTCATCATGTGTGAAACAATAAATAAGACATATTTTCCAATCAATAGAAAATATTTCAATTAATCGATATTGGCATACCCAGGATTCTGATCCTCCATAGTAATCTTATCATTCGTGGTCATTTCTATACGAGGAATAGGAATCAACTGGTTTCGTACGAGATAGGTATTCCAATCCTCCTTACCATCATCTGTCGGATACCAATATTCACGCCAAGGTGCTGCGTATTCATTATCCAATCCATATTGATAACATGCGGCCGTAATATGATGATTATTGTTACGTTCCAGCAATTTCTTACGCCATTCTATCCCTCTGCGTCTCGTATCAGTAAATCCATCGAATTCAGCAGCCAATTCAAACAGACGTTCATTGAAGATGTACTCTCTAACTTCCTCCTGACTCATTGTAGCCGGCAAATCTTTCGGATAAACAGATGCAGGTTTAGCTGAATTACGGGCACGCTGAAGAACTCTGTTCACTAAGGAAATAGCGGTACCCTTGTCACCTAATTCATTTTCAACATCCGCCATCAACAACAAGAAATCAGCATAACGATATACATACAGATTATTATTTGCATAACGCCCGGAACAATCATTCGTCATGTATTTACCAAAATAAGGCCAATCATTAATATTCCAGTCAGACGGCCCTTTCGTCTGGCAATAAGTTACACGCAACAAAGAGTCTAATTCTTCAACTTTAGGATTGGTAGGATCTTCATAATTTCCCTTCACATAATCTATGGAATCGACCAAAACTTTTCTGGTAGTAACTACCGGCACTTTAATAGGCGGTCTTCCCGGTTTTACTATAGAATCTACCCATGTCGTATCATTAATTGTTTTTCCTACATACGGATAGGCAATCATCATCTCATCCGAAGGTTGTTTGTTTACATATTTAATCCATTTAGATATAAATGTCACTTTCAGGCGAGGGTCATCCTGATAAGTACCATGCGCCCAGTCGTAGAAAGATTTATTAGGTTGTGAACGTCCCCAAGTTTCACCTTGTGAACAGTTTTGTGGAGAAAATGTCCAATGCAAAGAGTTATATCCGACATTCTCTGTCGTATTTTTAGTTGCATCGACTACGAAAACAAACTCTTTTGAGAAGTTAAGTCGTGTCCCATTATACAAAGTATTGAAATCGGGTTCAAGATCAAAACCACCTTTCGTTAAAACCAATTCTCCGTATTCTTTGGCCTTATCGAAATAGGTCTTACTTGACTGCATTTCCGGCCAACTATTTTTTAGAGTGTTAGAAGCCCAATAATCGCCACTTTCAGCAGCCCATGCATTACACCCCATCACCCAATAGAGTTTTGTCAAATAAGCATAAGCCGAATATTTGCTGGGTGCAGTCGGTTTGCTACTCGCCAATTCGGAAGTTTCGTCAAGATCTCCAGCCGCTTCCGTCCAGTCTTTCACAATCTGGTCAATCACCTGTTGGCGAGTGCCACGAACCATAGCCAGATTCTCTCGGTTGGATGGTTCCAAGCGCAAGGGTACTCCACCATAGAAAGAATAAAGAGCATAATAACAAACACCGCGCATAAATTTAGCTTGGGCTATCATATTAGCTTTCGTACTCCATTCACCACTCTCTCCATCTTCACATGCTTTAATAAAAATATTGCAGTTGGCAATTGCCTGATAAAGGGCCCCCCATACCAAGTCATTGAACTCATTATCCACTGGAATGACTCCGCGAGTATACTGACAGCGATTATCCGATAAATTATAAGATGTCCAGCACAATCCCGATGCTTCGGTATTAATTTCAGGCAGTAATTGCGCAAAAGAACCTTGTACAGCCATCAGACCATATATCCCGTTCAAAGCCATCTGCGCTGATTGTTCACTGCTATACACCACCTTCGAATTGGTAGTGTACTTCGGATCTTCATCCAAGCAAGAACCGAACACAATCAGTGTTAGAAGTAAATAAATTATATTTAATTTTTTCATAATCAAACCATACTATTAGAATGAAACATTAATACCAAAAATATAGGAACGGGTATGTGGATAAGAACTCATATCGATGCCTGGACGAGTTCCGTCAAAAGCAAAACTATTTACTTCAGGATCATAACCGGAATAACCGGTAATCAGGAATGCATTTTTTACCGATGCATATACACCTATGTTCCTAAACCCGATTTTTGATACCAGATTCTTCGGTAGATTATATCCCAGTGTAATATCCGAACAACGAAGGTAGCTTCCGTCTTCTATATATTTATCCATCACTACTTTAGGAGTAACCGAACTTGGTGAAGGCATTTCATTGCCCCTATATTCTCCAATCCAAGGATTGTCCACTCTCCACATTTTCTCAAATGAGCTTTTGTAAACCATACTGGTAGAATTAGATGGCAAGATAAAATAACGTGCATTCGTATTAAGAATATCATTGCCATGCACACCGGTAAATGCCATAGAAAAAGATAAATCTTTCCAAGAAAAATTAGTCTGGAATCCATAAGTAAAGTCAGGATTCGGATTACCCAAAATCACGCGGTCTTTTTCATCAATAGCACCGTCTCCATTCTGATCTACAAACTTTAAGTTTCCAGGTTTTACGGTTCCGATCGATTTTGTTGCATTTATGTCATCAATATAAGGATCATTTTCTTGAATAATACCATCCGTTTGATAACCATAGAATAAGCCCGGAGCCTTTCCTGCAATGAAAATATTAGCAGATCCAAAATGGTCTCCAATGGAGTTACCCATATAAGCTTTCCAGAATTGTCCAGTTCCCCATTCCTCTTCAGGTAGTCCGAAATCCAAAATCTTAGGATCATTGAAAGCAATATTACCTGAAAGCGACCAGGTGAAATCTTTAGTACGGATAATATCTCCATGCAAACTGACTTCGATACCTTTATTACGCAAGCTACCTTGATTGATTGTCATCGACTTATAACCCGTTGAAGGTGGAAGTTCCCGCTGGATCAACAAATCCTTGGTCTTCTTTGTATAAAGGTCAACCGTACCTCCAAGGCGATCTTTGAAAAAAGAAAAATCGACTCCCACATTGTATGAAACGGTACGTTCCCATTTCAAAGCATCATTTTCCATTTTGTCGACAACAAGGCCAATCAACTTATTTCCGTCTCCGGTAGCTCCCTGTGCCGGTTTTTCAGCACCTTGAGGAGTATTCGTAAATTGAGTTCCATAACTGGAGAAAGTGCTATACGGATCAATAGATTGTGAACCCGTTTCACCATATCCGGCACGTAGCTTCAACTGATCGAGCCATTCAATACCTTTCATAAACTGTTCCTGTTCCAGACGCCAAGCAATAGTAGCTGCCGGGAAGTAAGCCCAACGATTTCCCTTTTTAAATTTACTGGAACCATCTCCACGAATAGAAGCAGTCACTAAATATCTTCCTTCCAGAAAGCTTAAGTTAACACGAGCCAAAGCGGAAAGCAACTGATAATCACGTTGTATCGGTTGTTTATATTCCACATTACCGGCCATGTGCATACCATTGGAACGGAAATCATAAATCTGAAAATCATTACCAACCACCAAAGTATTTAAAGAACGATAATCATCATAAGTAACACCGGCTGTTGCATTAATATCCAATATATTCTTCACAGAGTGATTAAACTGCAGTACATTTTCCACCGAGTAGTTACTACGGTTAAAATCCGATTGAGTAATGTACCCGTTCTGGGTAGAACCAGTATACAATGTGATATTAAACCAACGGTCACGATCTTGGATAGCAATATTACCACCGGCACGAAGGTTATAGGAGAGAAACTTAAAAATATTCCATGTCAGATCCAACGACCCACGGAACGTTTTTTCTGTTGTTTTATCATCATAATCATCTACCCATGTCCAAACAGTGGCACGGTCTGCCAAATTAGGAGTAGTCAGCTCCATTTCTTCTTCCGATTTCACATAAGGGGCACTATACAAAGCAACATTAGATATGGACCCAGTTGCTCCTCCTGTAGTATTACCACCGGACATCATGTCATTCTCTTTAATAGAACCATTCAAAGAGATGGCCAATTTTACCGTTTTGGAAAGTTCGGAATTCAGATTCAAACGGAAGTCACCTTGTTTCAATCCGGTGCCTTTCACCAATCCTTCTATATCTTTGTAAGAAGCAGAAGCAAAATAAGTAGTTTTATCAGAGCCTCCGTTTACAGTGATCGAATAGTTTTGAGACAAAGCACTGCTATATATCTCTTTCTGCCAATCAATAGGACTCAGTAAAGTCCACTTCTCTTTTAACTTAGAGTTTTCACCATTTTTTCTATACACACCACCATCCTGAATGAAGAATTGAAATTTATCATTCCATTCCATCTCTCCAGTCTTATCGTTCTGCTTCCATGTATTCCACGCACCATTTTCATCTTTCATATAACCGCCACCATATACTAAACGATATTGTGCATATTGATTCAGATCCATCATGTCCAATAATTTAGCAGCATTAGCCACTGTGAAGTTGGCGGAAACACTAACAGAAGCCTTACCGGACTTTCCCTTTTTAGTAGTAATCAAAATCACACCATTTGCTCCACGAGAACCATAAATTGCAGTAGCTGAAGCATCTTTCAAAACTTCTATACTTTCAATATCAGCGGGATTCAATGAACTCAACGCATTTGTGGCAATTGTGAACGTACCATCATTACCGGAATTTGCAAACTCACCGGCAGATGCTTGAGGGATATTATCAATGACATACAACGGTTGGTTATCACCACGCAAAGAGTTTGCACCACGAATAGTCACAGAAGAAGCTGCACCCGGTGCATCAACTGAAGCACCTACCGAAAGCCCGGCAATCTTACCTTGCAACATATTATCGATGGAAGCTATTTTTCCTGCTTCCTTGTCATCAGGACGATAAGAAGAAACAGCTCCCGTCAGATCTCTTTTTTTCATCGTACCGTAACCTACCACAACTACTTCGTCCAGCATTTCAGAATCATCTTTCAACACTACATCGATAACCCGTTGTTTGCCAACCGTTATCTCCTGTTTAGCCATACCGATGAAACTAAAAACCAGTACAGATTTCTCAGAAGGTACCGAGATACTGTAGTTGCCATCTAAATCGGCAATAGTCCCCGTTGTTTCACCTTTTACCGAAACGTTAGCTCCCGGCATTCCATAGCCATCTTCCCCTTTAATTGTACCTTTGACCATTATTTGGGCAAAAGTCAAAGCAGGAAAAAGTAGCATACAGAAGAATGCCCAGACACGCATTTTTGTCTTCTTTTCCATAATACTTAAGATTTAATTAACATGTAATTTTTTGGTGTAATTTGCTTTATCCGTATACACTTGTATCAGATAAATTCCTTTGCTTAATTTTGACAATGGAATCACATTCAATTGAGTATCCAAATGATTATGCATCAATACCTTTCCATCCATTGCACAGATTTCAGAAGTAGCTTTCCCCGCATTTTCTTCACTAAACAGAGTCAATACAAGTTCGTTAGCCGGATTAACATAAAATGAAAATAGTTCATTCCGATCAGCTTTTTCTATTTTTTCTATACTGGAAGGATTTAAATTTACTTTAGTTATCAATGTATCCACATTGGATGCCAAAATATCATTCTGAGCGCGGATAAGGCTCTTATAATCACTGACAGGCTGGTCATTACCCATGTCGAAATACATGGTTCCGCGACAATCCTTTTCTATAATAAATTCTTGTTTGCGTTTCGTCTGATTCACACCATTAAAATATTTGGTAGTTCCGCTACAATCCCATGAATTCCTGTCGGGATCGAAATTACTGTCATCCATTCCATACTTTTCAAACAAATCTTTGTATCCCTCTTCACCGTTATTCACCAACAAAATACCATATGACAAAAGTATTTTATCGTTCGGGAATCCATAACCGGTAAACCAATTATAAGCTTCCGGATAATAGTCCCAGTAATAAGTCTCTTTATTAGGGCCATACAACTGGAAAGTAAAATAATCAACATCCTTCATCAAGTCTTTAGAGAAACCATTATATGAAACTTTATGCAATGAACAGGTGAATGTCTTATTTTTCCCGGCCATCACTTCATCAATAAGACGTTTTACTACTTTATTATATATCGTCCAATCTGAAGAACTATACATCCACTCCAAATCGACATCCAAACCATCGCATTTCTCAAGCAATTTCTTTGAATCATTAATCAGATTATTAACATATTCTTCTTTATTCAATACACCGTATTTCCAGTTTTCACCGTCCGGATAGATAATACCCATACGTATCTTCATACCGCGATGTCCGGCATAATAATTGCGAATGAATTCAATCATTCCTACGTAGCTCTGAGAATCTTTACCGATATTATCCGGATCATCTCCTTTCCAGTAAGCATTTAGAAAAATATTATTCCAGTTACCTACATTCCATTGATAGCCATTTTCCGCATCGCTTTGCGCAGATCCCGAACGGTCTGTCCCCCAAACCATTACTTCATCAAGTTTCCCATCAAAATTATTACCTAAAACAATAGTACTGTTCTGCAAAGCCGGAACAGCAGTAATAGTCATATCTTTACCACTAATTTCAACTGTCTTTGTGGAGATTCTATCATGCAATTTATAATCCACACTAATATAAATAGGATTGAAACGACGTCCTGTGATCTCACCAACGGAAGGTTTAAAAGTGACACTTATATAATGCCATTTTCCTACTTCAACCTGATTTTTAAGAGTTCCGATTGTTCCACAAAAATCTACGACAATCTCTTTATCAGCTTCTTTTCCTAATTTCAGAACTAAGCAATTATCTGCATCTGCATAATTAGAGAAAATTTCTGCATTTTCAACCCAGTTATCGATATACACCCAACCTGCGACCGTTGCGTTATTAGGAGTTCCATATCCAAAACGTGCTGTCGGATCGAATGGCGCTCTACCATCTTCCGAAACCAATTTAGAACCAGTTCCGTGAAAAGCCATTACACCTTTATGACCGCCAAATTCTTCAAGATAAGAAACGTTGGTTGGAACACCTGAATTATCAGGATATTCGGGAAATAAGCTACCATCTTTTTGAACTTTGGCAGAAAGCAATATCAAATCATTAGTCATCAGAAACATATCCTTGTTGATATTCGGACGGTCCGTGAAACGCATCAAGTTGGTATATCCTGTGACAACCCGGTAACGCATAACAGCATTATCTTCTACGGCTACCCGACGCACTCCGCCATCAAATATACCATGATGTGCAAAACGATAATCAACTAAATTCTCACATTGGTCCTGATCGCATTTCCAGTAAGAAACCAAGTTATCATAATTTGGATTAAACTTGTTCAGTGTGTTATTCCAATAAAAATCAGTCTGTTCTAATGCCTTTTTCCATACACGGATTTCATCAATTTCTCCCTTGAAATTCTTTCCGATATAACAAGGATTTATGGCATTGGGCAATGTGGCAGAAAGAGAGCCGGTCACATCTTTCGGTTCATTATTTATATAGCATTTTACATCACCATTATTATAAACCACCGTTATTTGCGCCCAAGCGTTCAGAGCAATCCCTGCTGAACATGTTACTGAAGCAGAACCGGATTTTATAACCAACGATTGATTGTCACCCAATTCCAAACTAAAATTATCCAGATTAAACAATTGAGCGCCATTTACCCAAGTAGTTGGTTTTATCCACATTTGAACGGTAGCTTCAGAAAAGCCATTCAATTCTTGAATCACTGATGTTTTTACATAGCCTGCACCATCATTACTGATAGCATAATTGACTGTTTGTGCAAAGGAGTTTAACGAGCATCCTATCAGGCATGCCAGCATTACTTTCTTCAATACCATATTTTTTTGTTTTTAGTTACAAGACGGTTAACAAAAAGAAACGAATCTTTGCTCCTTGAAGAACAAAAAGATTCGTTTCCTTATATTTTTAAATTATAAGACTACTTTACGGCAACTGTTACCAACCTTAACAACGTAAACTCCCTTTTCGGATACCGGGATAGTAGTAACATTAGACATAGGAGCTTTAAATGCCACCAATTGTCCTGAAATAGAATATACTGAAACAGGAGATGCAGCATCAACCACTGTGATTTGACCATCTTTAGCCCATACAACAGCCTGATTGTCTTTCTCTGTATAGCTAATTCCTGTTGGAGTATCATCCCAATCTTCATCTACAATTTTTCCAGGAACATATTCATTATCAATAGCATCTATTTTCTCCAATTTGAAATCACGGAATAAAACAATACCAGATTCAATACCATTACCTAACCACATTTTCATCACAAGTGGCAACTCCTTATAGTTAGGATCTGTATTATCTTTAATTGTGATATCCATTTTCGCAGTAGACCAATAATCATTAAATTCAGTATAGAAAGGCAATTCAAATTCACGATAACCGTCATTAGCTAATCCAGTACCTTGATCAATACCATCATAAGAAGAAGTAGCCAAAGTCAACTTCATTTTCTCAGCAGCATCAGCTATCACGCGGAAACTTACAGAAAGACGATAATTGTTTCCTAACGGAATATCAGTGTTTGACAACCAAAACAGTGTAGAGTTAGGCATCGATTTGGTATTTTTTACTGCTCTTGAATCAGTACCAGTAGAAGTATTTCCCTGATAGCAGAATATATTCCCCAAAACTCCACCGTCAACAATCTGACATGCCTTGTAGAATTCTTCGAAAACAGCTTTATCATCATCCGTCATACCTTCATACTTATCAGAGGCCGGCCCTGCAACATCGCCACCTACGGCACAAGCCAGACCAACTGATCCATCCAAATTATCCCCTAAACGGAAAGGTGCGCTACAGTTCCATTTTGAAGATGCCATTTCACGAATAAAGATACCTTCTGCACTGCCTTTTTCCATTTTACTAAACTTCCAGTTAGCAGGTGCATAATCTTGAGCCATAGCCCCCATTGCAAATAACATTGAAATTGAAGACAAGAGTAGAATTCTTCCTTTCATAATAATAAAAATTAAAGTTAATAAATAATGTTATTAATAAATCGTATCAATAATCATTTATAATATCTATCTGATTAGATTAGAATTATAAAAAGATTTTTGATGCTGCAAACATACGTTATCAAAAATAAATTGATGTTCATAATTCGTCAATTATTGTTCCATTTTTGTCTAAAACAGGCATGTTTAGACAAAAGTGGAAGCTAAATAAACAAAAATGGAAAGACTATATTGATTTTGTGAATTACAATACGACTGTAATTGCTATTTATGACTCAACTAAAATTAGGATTTCTTATTAGATTGGTTACGAAAATATTTCTCACAAAAGGAATGATTCTACTTGACAATTCGGATTCATTTATCTTTTCTTCCTACTTTTGTTCAACTCTCGTTCTTAACGTCTTTAACGGGATTTTCTGATTAACATAAATTCTTTGCAAGAATACGGTACTATACACCATAAAAGTATATTATCTTAATGTAGAAAAATACCTATTTAACACAGACTTAAAATACTTTATTTACGCGGGATAAAAAGTGATAAATAAAATCAGATGAAAAGTTTAGTAAAGCATTAACATACAAACAACTATATAATAGTACCTATAATAATCTATATCAGTAAGGGTTCACACTGTAAATAAGGCTATATACCGTTATTTCAATAGTTACATTTTCATTTATGCGCCAAATAGTGTTTAATGAAAATATTTATCATAAATTAGAACTACAAAAAATAAGAATCAATAATAATATACCCTAATCTGGCCATTTTCATTTGAAAATCAAAATATGGCTAAAAATGGAAGTACAATTAGACAATATTGGAAGCCTGACCTACATTATTTTTATAACTTTGCGCACAGGAAACTAAAAAATTTAATCTGATGAAACAACAACTGACCATTGGTGGTGCTTTCTTAATTGCAATTACCGGTTTACAGCCAGTCTCGGCACAAAAGAAAAAAATACAGGAAAATAAAAAACCGAACGTTGTATTCATACTCGCAGATGATCTCGGGTTTGGCGACTTGAGTTGCTATGGACAAGAGAAATTCGAAACACCCCATATCGACCAGTTGGCACAAAATGGAATACGTTTCACCCAATGTTACTCGGGAACAACTGTTAGTGCCCCTTCACGCTCTTGCCTCATTACGGGCACACACAGTGGTCATACAGCTATCAGAGGTAACCAAGAACTGCAACCGGAAGGACAATATCCTTTACCTGCCGATTCCCGCACTATTTTCCAGCTATTCAAAAATGCAGGATATATTACCGGAGTATTCGGAAAATGGGGACTTGGTTTTGTTGGTTCAACAGGAGATCCCAACAAACAGGGAGTAGATCATTTCTTTGGATATAATTGCCAATTATTGGCACATAGTTATTATCCGGATCATTTATGGGAAAATGACAAACGTATCGAATTAAAAGACAATGTATTGGAAGTGGAATACGGAAAGGGAACTTACTCACAAGACCTCATCCATTCAAAAGCAATAGATTTTCTCGACAAACAAGATAACGACGTACCCTTTTTTCTATTTTATCCGACAATCATTCCTCATGCTGAACTTATCGTACCGGAAGACAGTATCATTAAAAAATTCCGTGGAAAATTCCCCGAAAAACCATATAAAGGGGAAGAGCCCGGAAATCGCGCTTTCCGAAAAGGTGGTTATTGCACTCAATTTTATCCACATGCTACTTTTGCTGCAATGATTTACCGTCTGGACGTTTATGTAGGGCAAATTGTTCAGAAACTAAAAGAAAAAGGACTTTATGATAATACAATTATAATTTTCAGCAGCGACAATGGCCCTCACATGGAAGGGGGAGCCGATCCGGACTTTTTCAATAGTAACAGCATCTGGCGAGGATATAAACGCGACTTATACGAAGGCGGAATAAGAGTACCCATGATTATTGCATGGCCGGGACATGTCTCAACAAATTCCGAAACTAATTTCATGTGTTCTTTTTGGGATGTAATGCCCACGTTTGAAGAGGTACTTAATCCCAAGGCCGATATAAAAAAGATGGATGGAATCAGCCTACTCCCTCTTCTTGAAAGTCGGAAAGGACAAAAAGAGCATGAATATCTGTATTTTGAATTTCAAGAATTAAATGGTCGGCAAGCGGTAAGAAAAGGAGACTGGAAACTGGTTCATATGAATATACGTGGAGATAAACCTTATTATGAATTATACAATCTGGCATCGGATCCTTCGGAACGGCATAATGTACTCGTAAAATATCCTGAAATAGTAAAAGAGTTGAAAATCATCATGGAACAAGCTCATGTCGAAAACCCCGACTGGCCCTTATTTTAACAATGTTTTTTTGTTTAAAAAAAACAAATTATTACCTTTGTCGATAGTCTAAATAAATCCGATGCATGAAAAAGTCAATCATCTTTCTTATCTGCTTGATAATTAATCTATTTTTAACAGAAAATCCGGCTCATGCAGGACACTATATTTTTAAGCAGATTTCCGTAGAAGATGGACTTTCGTCTATGGTACACTGCATTCATGCTGAAAAAAAAGGATTCGTCTGGATCGGTACTAAAAACGGATTGAGACGTTTTGACGGACACGAACTGAAACAATATGTCCATCAATCCGACAACGCCACATCATTACCATCGGATTATATCCACAAGATAGAGGAAGACAGCCTACATAATATCTGGGTATTCACCGACAGAGGGTTAGCTCAGTATTGCCGGAAAGAAGACAATTTCCACATTCCGCACAATAGTGAAGGAAAGCATATTAAAGCTTTTTCTTCTTGCGAAGTAAAAGGGGGGATGCTTTTCGGAACATGTAATCGCATTTATCGCTATGATTACGCAACAAACTCCTTTAGCCTGCTTCAGAAATTCGATCCGGGAGTAAATTTTGTTGTTCATTCATTGAATGTTTGGGACGAAAATACTTTATTGTGCCATAGCCGTTGGTATGGTGTGCTTTTCATCAACATCCAAACCGGGAAGACTTCGCCTTTTCCATTCGATTGCGGTAAAGAAATTACGGATATGATGATAGATTCTAAAAAGAGAATCTGGATATCGCCCTACAATAACGGCATTCTATGTTTCGGACATGAAGGTAATCTTATTGCTTCTTACACAACACAAAATTCGGGATTAAGCAACAATGTGGTACTTTGCATGACAGAACGCGATGATCACCTCTGGATTGGTACGGACGGAGGAGGAATTGACATACTTGACCCTGAAAGCAAGGAAATAACAGTATTGGAACGGATTCCCGGCAACAATTATTCACTACCGGTTAACTCCATCTACTGTCTTTACAACGATGCTTACGATAATATGTGGGCAGGCAGTATTCGAGGTGGTCTTATCAGCATTCGCGAAGCATCCATGAAAACATATACCGATGCCATGCTCGGAAGCGATAAGGGACTGAGTGAAAATGCGGTGATCAGCCTTTTTCAAGAACCAAAATCCGATATTATATGGGTCGGAACTGATGGAGGTGGCATAAATAAGTTTGATACACGAACAGAAAAATTCACACATTACCCCCAAATGTGGGGCAGTAAAATAGCCTCCATTTGTGAGTTCGACCAGAAAAAATTGCTATTATCACTATTTACTAAAGGATTTTTCTTGTTCGACAAAGAAACGGGAAATCTGCAACCACTCAATTTTGCCGACCAACAATTGAACCAATTGATGTTTTATTCCGGTAAAACAATCAATTTATATAAAGATACTCCAGGCTCCATACTTCTGATGGGAGATCGTATTTACCGATATACTATAGCTACAAGAGAGCTTAGTCCGGCAATACAAAATGAATCAGGTAAAATTGCGAAAATGTATGGTACTGTATTACCTATCATTTTCAATTCCCAAGTCACTTATCTGCATGATCTGCAAAATATTTATGAACTTGATCATTCGAATGACAAATTAAAGAAATTATTCAATTGCAAAGGAGATACAACCTTTAATTGTATCTCACAAGACAATAACGGAATATTCTGGATCGGAGGTAAATACGGACTAAGTTTCTATAATCCTCAGACAGGGCAGCACCAATATGTAGCAACTCCCTCATCAGGAGAGATAAACTCCGTAATTTGCGACCAACGCGGCAAAGTATGGGCGGGAACAGACCGGATGTTATTCGCATGGCTTATTAATGAAAAGAAATTTATCATTTTCGGAGAATCGGACGGGGTCATTAATAATGAATATTTAGCTAAATCCTGCCTGATGTCTACGCGAGGAGATGTTTTTCTAGGAGGAGTTAAAGGATTATTACATATTAACCGCGAACTTCCCATTGAAGCATCCGAATATCCGGAATTACAACTGACAGATATTATGATCAATGGTGAGTCCGTATATAATAATCTGGAAGTTAATCCCACTGCGATTACTGTACCTTGGGGCAGCAAATCGATTAATATCAAAATTATGTCTTGTGAAAAGGATATTTTTCGCCAAAAAATATTCCGGTATCAGATAAGCGGTTTGAATGATCAGGGAATAGAATCTTCCAATCCGGAACTTGTCATACGTTCTTTACCTTCGGGAACGTACCAGATATTGGCATCTTGTAGTACTAAAGACGGAGGTTGGACTCCCAAGCAAAAAGTCTTATCTGTCACAATTCTACCACCCTGGTATTTAACATGGTGGTTTATTCTCTTAAGTATATTACTGATAGCCGGATGTATCATTCAAGCTTTCCTCGTCACCATGCGCCGTAAGGATAATAAATTGAAATGGGCAATGAAAGAACATGAGCAGAAGGTATATGAAGACAAAGTTCGTTTTCTTATCAATATCAGCCATGAACTACGTACTCCTCTCACGCTGATCCACGCACCTCTAAGCAGGTTATTAAAAACACTTTCTCCGGATGAGCCTTACTATTTGCCGATTAAAGGTATATACAGACAATCTCAAAGGATGAAAGATTTGCTCAACATGGTGCTAAATCTAAGAAAAATGGAAGTGGGAGAAACAAAACTACAAATCAAACCATATCCAATGAATGAATGGATCAAGGAAGTTTCCGAAGATTTCAGGTATGAATGTGAAGCGAAAAATATACTAATCCGTTACGAACTGGACGAACAAATAACGATAGTTAATTTCGACAAAGAAAAATGCGTGACGATCCTAACCAATCTTCTGATCAATGCACTTAAACATAGTCCGGAAAATTCAGAAATAATCATTCGCTCCAAACTCAATAAAGAACAGCAACAGATACGCATCTCCGTAATTGATCAAGGATGCGGACTGAATATGGTAGATACGCAAAAATTATTTACTCGTTTTTATCAAGGAAGCGGTGAACAAAACGGAACTGGTATCGGACTTTCATATTCGAAAATATTAGTGGAACTCCAAGGAGGAAAAATCAATGCACATAATAATGAAAACATAGGAGCGACATTCTATTTTGATCTTCCGATATATACTGCTGCCGAGGAAATTATCAGCCAGCCCAAAGCCTATTTAAACGAGTTGATTTCCAACGACCACAATGATGAAGTTCCTGTCACAGATTTGTTCGATACCAAAAGCCACACAGTATTGGTAGTAGATGACAATCAAGACCTTATCGACTTTCTTGAAAATACATTAAAAGAACATTTCAAAAAGGTATATACGGCAAATGACGGTATTGAAGCACTCCAAAAGGTAAAAACTTATCAACCGGACATAGTGGTAAGTGATGTCATGATGCCTAGAATGAATGGCTATGAATTGTGCAAACTGATAAAAGAAAATATAGATATCAGTCATATCCCGGTCATTCTTCTGACTGCACGAGATGATGAACAAAGTCAATTGCAAGGGTATAAAATAGGTGCTGACGCTTATCTTATCAAACCATTCGAAGAAGAAATGTTATTGGAACTTATCCGAAACCGCTTACGTAACCGTGAAAAGACAAAATCACTTTACCGTAGCGCAGGATTATTGCCTCAACCGGAAGAGAGTACTTTCAGCCAGACAGATGAGAACTTCTTATTAAAACTCAATACACTGATCAATGAAAACCTTTGTGAATCAGCATTGGATATTAACTTCCTTTGTAACAAAATGTGTATGAGTCGAAGCACCCTGTACAACAAATTAAAAGCTCTGACAGACATGGGTGCAAATGACTATATCAATAAAATCAAAATGGAAAAGGCAAAAGAGTTAATAATCACATCGGATTTGAGTTTCATGACCATAGCCGAACAAACAGGCTTTACTACTTCCCGCTATTTCAGTACCATATTCAAACAATACACAGGAGAAACGCCAACTCAATATAAAGAGAGGAACAGAACAAAACGGAAGTAAAAACCCATTTTATTGATCATAATGGAGGAAGTTTTCAAACAAAAGCTAAAATAGCGAATAACAATATCAGGAAATCAATATATATTCTACCAAAATAACACAGTAAGGCATTTATAAAAAATAATCTGATAGGACAAAATAAAAATTCATTTTTGTTTGTTTATTCATGTTTTATACGATATATTTGTAATCTATAATACAATCTCTAGAGTTATTAACCAAAAAATGAAAAGAGTATGAAAAAAAGATTACTTATTGGCCTTGCATTTCTAGCTACGGTAGGAATGACAAATGCGCAGAATTTGTGTACAAATTTAGAAGGAATAACCTGTAAACCTGATGCTGGAAAAATCATTTCTGAGAAACAGCCTTCTTTCCAAATGGCAAAAGCTTTGATGGATAATCAACCTACTTTATCAACAAGAGCTGACGAATCGGCTAAAGAATTAACACTTGCATATTGTGACCAAGACGAACCTGATACCCGTTTTAATGTAGGAGCCGGAGTCACCCGTATGGCAATTGGTATAACCCCAAAAATGATAAAAGATTTTGCCGGAAATAAAATCACTAAAATCCGATTTGGACTATATGATGTTGAAAACACTTCAAATATAAGCGTATGGATTACAAAAGATTTGGACAGCAATCCTATTGTGAAAAAGGCAGTTGCTAATGTTACAAATGGATGGAATGAAGTTACTTTAGACACTCCTTTTGAGCTTGACGGTGCTAGATTTTATATCGGATATGATGTAACACTTAATAATGCTAACGGAGCTTTTCCTTTTGGCGTTAAAATATTCAGCAGTCCAGCAAATGGATGTTACATATATTATAATAATGCATGGGACGATTTCACAAACCAGTTATTTTCAGGTGCTAATGTCACACTTCAAATGCAATGCGTAGTTGAAGGAAGTAAAATGCCGGAAACAAATGTTGATTTCGAACAAGTCACATACAGTTCTTCCATTGTAGGATCAAAAGATATCGAGATAGCAGGATATATAACGAACCATGGTTGCGATGTAAAATCAATGGAATTATCATACTCTATTGGTAATGAAGCAGAACAATCTGTAAATGCCACGGTAGCCCCCAGCATTAGATATAATGGCCAAGGTATCTTCACCTTTACAATACCTAATACTGTCGATGCTGGCATTTATGACATTAATATTACTATCAATAAAATTAATGGCGAAACGGATACGGATATGAAGAAGAATACTCTTGTAACCGGATTAACCAATATGCAAACTTCTTTCCCACGTAAAACCGCAGTTGAAGAGGGTACAGGCAATTGGTGCGGATGGTGTATTCGTGGCATCGTGAAAATGGAGCAAATGAAAGAAAAATATCCTGATTCATTTGTCGGAATAGCTGCGCATTGGAGTGCGCAAGGAGCAGCCGACCCAATGCAGGTAGATGATTATTATCCTATAATTTCACAAATGAGTGGTTTCCCAAATGCTCTATTCGATAGATATTATTTAGGTGATCCTTATGAAGATATGGATCAATATTTCAAACTAAGTCAAAGTACCCCTTGTGAAGCATCTATATCTTTAGCCACAAAATATACAAATGATGATAAAACAGAAATTTCTGTAACTTCAAACGTTCAATTCAGCTTGTCTCATAATTCTACCCCATACAGAATGGCATATGTAGTTGTAGAAGATGGAGTAACAGGTTATAAACAAACTAATTATTATAATAAAGATGTATTAATAAAACAAGCCGGTTGGACACAAGAAGACGTTGATGCATTGGAAGACGCGCTGCAAGTGTATGTAAATAGTCCATCGATAATAAACATGACATTTAATGATGTGGCAAGAGGCATTTATGATTGCTTAGGTATCGAAGGCAGCTTTGTCGGAGAAATAAAAGCTAATGAGGCCAAAACTCATGAATACACGATTCAGTTGCCGGACAATATCAAAAATAAGGATAATGTCAGAATTGTAGCCTTATTGATCAGAGAAGCTACAGGTGAAATCGTCAATGCACAACAAGTCAAAATAGGAGGTTCGATTACGAGTATAAATAATATGGAAATAAGTGGCTTTAGTGCATCTGTTGAAGTTAATAATGGCATGTTGAATATTACAGCTAATGAAGTTGCAACTGCTGAAATTTATAGTATCAATGGTACTCAAATCATGACTGCCTCAGTCAATGGTTCAGCAACACTTCCTGTTACCGGATTGAAAGGTGTTTATATCGTAAGAGTTAATAACGGAAAAGACGTAGTAGTTAGAAAGATTGTTCTTTAATATAAGATTTTTAATTCGATAAATTTATCAAAATAAAAAAGAGGGGAAAGCTTTATTTGTTTTCCCCTCTTTTCTAATAGATATGTTTATAAACATAAAACTTTCCGACATCAAATTAAAGAGAAATAGAAGGTAATATTGTCTAAACTCAAACAAATGCTTATCTTTGGACGTTAAATAGTTAACCATTAAAACTTTATAAGTTATGAAATTTTTTATCGATACAGCCAATTTGGAACAAATACGCGAGGCATACGCACTGGGCGTACTTGACGGAGTAACCACAAACCCTTCCCTCATGGCAAAAGAAGGAATCAAAGGGACTGAAAATCAACGGAAACATTACGTAGAAATCTGCAATATTGTCAATGGCGATGTCAGTGCAGAAGTAATAGCTACCGATTATGAGGGCATGATCCGTGAAGGCGAAGAACTGGCTGCCCTAAACCCACATATTGTCGTGAAAGTACCATGTATTGCCGACGGCATCAAAGCAATCAAATATTTCACTGAAAAAGGAATAAGAACCAATTGCACGCTGGTATTTTCCACAGGACAAGCCTTAATGGCCGCCAAAGCAGGTGCAACTTATGTCTCCCCCTTTGTAGGTCGTCTGGATGACATTTGTGAAAACGGAGTGGAAGTGGTAGCCGACATTGTGAATTTCTATAGATATTATAATTACAAGACCCAAGTACTGGCTGCATCTATCCGAAACACCAAGCACATCATGGAATGTGTAAAAGCTGGTGCTGATGTCGCAACTTGTCCATTAAGTGCAATCAAAGGTTTACTCAATCATCCCCTTACAGATGCCGGTCTGAAAAAATTCCTAGAAGACTATAAGAAAGTAAACGGATAGATCACCCCTACTCATAAACTATTTAACCGAATCCATTGTTATATCTGTACAAATAAAAAGATATAACAATGGATTTAGGTAACTGGATGAACAAAATCCTCATCGGATGGGGAGTAGACCCTAAAATCGCCAACACATTCGATGAGGCTATTATCGCTGTATTAATGGTTTTCCTGGCTATCGGCCTGAATTATCTCTGCCAATGGATATTAGTGGGCGGAATGAAAAGATATCCCCGCCGCTCACCTCACTTATGGAATACCTTATTAATGAAAAGAAAAGTATTCCATCATCTGATACATACTATTCCCGGAATTTTAGTCTATCTATTATTGCCAATAGCTTTTGTACACGGAAAAGAACTATTATTGATTTCACAAAAAGCGTGTGCCATCTTTATTATAATCTCTCTCCTACTCGCATTGAACGGACTACTGCTCATGATCATGGATATATATGAAGCAAAAAAATCTACTAAAAACCGTCCAATGAAAGGGTTCATACAGGTATTACAGGTATTGCTGTTTTTCGTAGGAGGTATCATCATCATTGCTATCATCGTAAACAAATCTCCAGCTACACTTTTTGCCGGTCTGGGTGCATCAGCAGCTATATTGATGCTCGTATTCAAAGACACCATTTTAGGATTCGTAGCAGGCATTCAGTTATCCGCCAATGACATGTTACACATTGGTGATTGGATCACACTTCCCTCAGGAAGTGCAAACGGAATCGTACAGGAAATCACCTTGAATACAGTAAAAATACAGAATTTTGATAATACCATTTCGACCGTCCCACCCTACACATTGGTAAGTAATCCTTTCCAGAACTGGAGAGGAATGGTGGAATCAGGTGGTAGACGAGTAATGAAAAGTATCACTTTAGACCTTACCACGCTAAAATTCTGTACACCGGATATGCTAGATACCTTCCGAAAAGAGATACCCCTTTTAGCCGATTATAAACCGGATGAGGGGGTAATACCTACTAATTCCCAAGTTTATCGAGTATACATTGAACGTTATTTATGCAGCCTACCGGTTGTCAATCAAGATTTGGATTTAATCATCAGCCAGTTAGAAGCCACTGAATATGGCGTACCCATACAAGTCTATTTCTTTTCACGCAATAAGATATGGAAAGAATATGAACGTATTCAATCGGACATTTTCGACCATTTGTTTGCAATGGTTCCAAAATTCGAATTGAAAGTTTATCAGTATTCGGATTAATGATAATTACCTATTGGAGAATTATCAAACCAACAATCATAAAAAAACGCCTTGGTTTTTCAGTAATACTTTAAGACCAAGGCGGTAAAATTGCAAGTAATATCAAGCTATCGTAACAGCCGGATCAAGATAGACATCCTGTATGGAATTTAATAATTCAACACCTTTATTCATTGGCTTTTGGAAAGCTTTACGTCCACTGATCAATCCCATGCCCCCGGCACGTTTATTGATTACAGCCGTAATAACTGCTTCTCTCAAATCGGAAGAACCATGAGACTCTCCACCTGAATTGATGAGACCGACACGTCCCATATATCCATTGGCTACCTGATAACGACAAAGGTCGATCGGATGTTCGGAAGCCAGCTGAGAATACATACGGTCGTCTGTCTTTCCGAAACCAATGGCTTTAAAGCCACCGTTATTATCAGGGAGTTTCTGTTTGACGATATCCGCCTTGATAGTAACACCAAGTCGGTCGGCCTGACCGGTAAGGTCGGCTGCAGCGTGATAATCTATTCCATCTTTCTTAAAACTGCTGTTACGGAGATAGCACCACAAGATGGTAGCCATCCCTAATTCATGTGCATATTCAAAAGCATCGGCTATTTCCACCAACTGACGACGACTCTGTTCTGAACCAAAGTAAATAGTAGCACCTACAGCTACTGCTCCCATATTCCAAGCTTCTTTCACTGTACCAAACATCACTTGATCGTATGTATTGGGATAACTCAACAGTTCGTTATGATTCAGTTTCACCACAAAAGGAATCTTATGGGCATATTTACGTGCCACCGCACCTAAGATACCAAAAGTAGAAGCAACCGCATTGCATCCGCCTTCAATAGCCAACTTCACAATATTTTCAGGATCAAAATAAATCGGATTGGGAGCAAATGAAGCGCCTGCAGTATGTTCAATATCCTGATCGACAGGTAGTATGGATACATATCCTGTATTTGCCAACCGTCCATGCCCGAGAATGGTCTGCAAACTACGAAGAGTTTGTATATTACGATCTGTGTCGATCCAGATACGATCGATCGTCTCAGGTGAAGGGACGTGAATCATCGACTTATCTATGGTTTTGCAAGTGTGATCAAGGTAATAGGAAACCTTGTCACCCAGTAAATCTGTTATTTTACTCATAATGATAATAATTAATTAGTTCGTATTATTTCTTTTTTCCCTGATTGGCAACCGCTTCCATCAGTTTTCGTATTTCTTCAGGATCACCCAACAGATAATCATTCACTAGATTTAGGTCATCATCGAATTCGAAAACATAGGGGACCGCTGTCGGAAGGTTCAGTTTCACAATCTCTTCATCGGAGATGTGTTTCAAATGCTTAATGATGGCACGCAAACTATTTCCATGGGCTACTATAAGCAGTTGATCCGCTGTCATAAGATTTGGGAAAATAATGCATTCCCAGTAAGGCATAATCCGTTCTATGGTTTCTTTAAGCGATTCAGTACGAGGCAACTCTCTATTGGGAACTTCCCGGTAACGAGGATCAAAACAGGGATTCCTTCGATCATCTTCTGCAAGAGCATGGGGTGCAACATCATAGCTACGACGCCATACCAATACCTGTTCATCTCCATATTTAGCGGCAGTTTCCGCCTTATTCAGACCCTGTAAATCACCATAATGTTTCTCATTCAAGCGCCAAGTTTTCTCCACTGGAATCCAATCCTGATCGAGTTTATCTAATACACAGTTCAATGTTTTGACAGCACGTTTCAGATAAGAAGTATAAGCTTTATCAAATTCAAAACCGTTTTCCTTCAACAGTACGCCCGCCTTATTTGCCTCTTCGATTCCCTTCTCAGTCAGATCTACATCCGTCCAACCGGTAAAACGATTTTCTTTATTCCATGCACTCTCTCCATGACGGAGCAAAACTATTTTTTTCATTCTTCAATCTCCTTTCTATTTATTAATACAACACATTGGAAGAGCGCAAAGTTCATTATGCACAGGAGAGTTGAAAGCATCTAAAAAATAATGACTCACTTCATTTTTTTTTCAATCAAATTGCTTACTTTTACACCTACAAACATTCGTCATTAAATAGAGCCAAGATTTTGAAGACAAGCGAACAATTATCCAGCAAATTCCTCACTAAACTAATGGACCATGCAAACATGGGATGGTGGGAAGCAGACATGAAATCTGAAGTTTACTACTGCTCCGAGTTTATCGCCAAACTATTGGAACTTGGAGATGACGGAATGATAAGTTTTACAGACTTTAACAAAAGGGTATTGAAAGAAAACCTGCGTCATTCGCATACCACCCTTTTTGAAAAAGTACAGATGACGGATGATGCTGTTTATCTTCTCAGCACTTCTAAGGGAACCGTTTGGGTACGCAGTAAAGTTTGTTACTACGAAACTGATGAGTCCGGCAACACCAAGGTATATGGAATATCCGAAGTGGAAGACCATGCTGACAATGCTTCTATTTACAAGGCTCTTCAAGACAGTGAACGAATATTGAACAATATCTATAATAACATACCGATTGGTATAGAACTTTATGACAAAGACGGCTATATGATCGACCTTAACCGGAAAGACATGGAAATGTTTTATATCTCCGCCAAAGAAGACATTATTGGAATAAACTTGTTTGATAATCCACTGTTTCCGGAAGAAATGAAATGGAAATTAAAGAATCATGAAGAAGTGGATTTCACATTTCGTTATGACTTTTCAAAGTTGAACGGATACTATATAAACCATTGTAATAAAGGCACCATTGATCTGACTACTAAAGCAACAGCACTCTATGATGATGAAGAAATATTAACCAACTATTTATTAATCAACGTAGATAAGACAGAAAATACGGTAGCTTACAACAAAATCCAGAAGTTCAAGAGCTTCTTCGATCTGGTCGGAGATTACGCTAAAGTAGGTTATGCTCATTTCGATGCCCTCAGCCGGGACGGATATGCCCTAAAAAGTTGGTATAAAAACGTAGGAGAAAGGGAAGGCACTCCACTGCCGGAAATTATAGGTGTTCATGCACATTTCCATCCCGAAGACCGTGCAGTCATACTTAGCTTCCTCGACAAAGTGGTCCGTGGAACCGCTTCTAAATTATGTCGGGATGTCCGTATCCTTCGAGAAGACGAACATTATACCTGGACACGCATTAATGTATTAGTAAGAAATTATCGTCCGGAAGATAATATCATTGAAATGTTATGCATCAATTATGATATAACCGAATTGAAAGAAACGGAAAGAATGCTGATCAACGCCAAAGAACGAGCCGAAGAATCCGATCGATTAAAATCGGCATTCCTTGCAAACATGAGCCATGAAATACGCACTCCACTCAATGCCATCGTAGGATTCTCCAGCTTATTACAGGAAACAAATGATCCTGAAGAAAAAAGACAATACATAAACATCGTGGAGGAAAACAATAAACTATTGCTGCAGCTTATTTCAGATATTCTCGACTTGTCTAAAATTGAATCGGGTACTTTTGAAATGTGTCCCGTGAAAGTCGATGCACGACAACTTTGCACAGATCTTGTAAACAGTTTACGGATAAAAACAGAAGAAAATGTAGAACTCTGTCTATCTCCCTATCTGCCCGAATTGTATTTCACAAGTGACAAAAACAGACTACATCAGGTATTGATGAATTTTGTGACCAATGCTATAAAATTCACATCAGAAGGAAGTATTACCGTGGGATATGAAATAGAAGGAAACGATGTCAAGTTTTATGTAAAAGATACAGGGATGGGAATAGCCCCCCAAAAACAAAAGGATATTTTCAAACGTTTTGTTAAACTGAACAACTTTATTCCCGGAACCGGATTGGGACTCTCCATTTGCCAAAGTATCGCTGCTCAATTGGGCGGAGAATTAGGAGTGGAATCAGAACCCGGTAAAGGCTCCTGTTTCTGGTTTATCCATCCTTTAATTTAAAAACGTCTCAAATGAACCTAAATGCTGATTACCATAAGCCAAAGCATGTAAAATTGAAGGATGCAACCAATGTAGTTATCTTTATACATGGCATTGTAGAAGGTCCCGGTCAGTTTTTAAGATTAATGGAAGTAACCTATAATTCAGGATATTCAGCAGCCTCTCTCCTACTTCCTGGACATGGCGGGTCAGGAAGAGATTTTGCACAAAGCAGCAGTAAGAAATGGATTAAGCATGTAAGCACCCAAGTTGCCCATTTCAAGAAAGAGTACAAAAAAATAATACTCGTAGGTCACTCAATGGGAACACTACTTTCTATTATTACATTTGTAGACGATCCAAAACAAATTATTGGTATAGTAGCCATAGACTCGCCTTTACATGTATGGGTAACAAAGAGGGCTATAATAAACAATCTTAAGATAGGCTTCTCTCGAAAGATTTCAGAAAACGATCCGGCATATGCTTTGCTTCAAGCCAGCAGTGTTGCACCTTGTTTCATATTGGCCTATTTATTGTGGATCCCTAGAATCATAGATTTGTTCCGTCTGATACATAAAACTAGAAAGTGTTTACATCATATATCTATTCCCATATTAGTTTTTCATGCAGACAAAGATGAACTGGTCAGCAGCTCCAGCATAAAGGTGTTTAAGCAAAAAGTCTCTCCAAAACACCTCCAAATCATACGCTTACCGGAATCAACCCACTTTATATATAAAGGCATAGATTGGAAAACACTGCAGAATGCTTATTGTCAGTTCCTGTCTAGATGCTTTCTTGACGAAGAATAAACAAATCAAAAGCTTGTTTTAAGCCTATCACAATATTTATCTGTTAGCTGTACAAACGTTCTAAACCATAAAAAAGCGGGGTTACATACTCCTACGCCCCGCTCTACTTATATAATGTTTATAACATTGATTTCTATTTGTAGATAATCAAAGCAGATTGTGCCGGTATGCTAACCTCCGGTCCATATAAAATGCCAAGACCACGACTATCGATTATTCCATCTTTACAAACTATCGTATATTTTCCCTCGGGTACAGATAGCTTTGCCAACGTATTACGTGAATTGAAAGCGACAATGATATCCTCCCAACTATCCCCGTTTGCGTGATCTTTTAAACGGAAAGCAACCAAATTACTTCCATCTACAGGAAGAAATTCTAGATGCTTACGAACTAATTCTGCATCACCCATTCTAAAGGCCGGATGAGATTTGCGAAGGTCTATCAAACGTTTATAATACATGAATACATCTCCATTCGTCGTTTTACGCCTCCAATCGATAGCATTAATAGAGTCAGGACTTTCAAAGCTATTATGTACACCTTTCTTGTCGCGCATCACCTCTTCACCTGCATAAATAAAAGGTACGCCCTGAGAAGTAAACACTACTGTCTGTGCCAGTTTATCCAATTGCTCCAATGTTTCAGGAGTAATGTCGGGAATACTCGATTTCAATCTATCTACCAAGCACATATCGTCATGACAAGACACATAACTAATCATTTGCGTTGGCTGTAATGCCCATGGAGCCTGACTGTAATTTACCGAGTCATTATTTACCTGCGGATGGCTGATAGCTCCGACAATGCCAAATTTCATACTCTCCTCTCCCCCCGGAAGTCCTGCAAGAAAAGCACCTTTATGATCATCATTGAATGGTCCTCTCAAAGCATCACGCAATTCATCCGAGAAAGCGGCAATCCCTGGCATTTCATGGACATTGGCTTTCATTGCCAATGAATCAGCGGGGTATTTCGGAGCCTCAGCCGCCCAGCCTTCTCCGTAAATATAGATCGTAGGATCGACCTTATCCACTGCCTTACGAATTTCATTCATAGTTTCTATATCATGTATGCCCATCAGATCAAAGCGGAAACCATCTATATGATACTCATCGATCCAATTGAGTACGGATTCAATCATGTATTTACGCATCATGGGACGATTGCTGGCCGTCTCATTACCGCAACCCGAACCGTTGGCAAATGTTCCGTCTTCCTTCTGACGATAGAAATATCCCGGAGCCGTCCGTTCAAAATTGCTTTCGGAAGTATTGAATGTATGATTGTATACCACATCAAGCACTACACGGATACCCGCTTTGTGTAATGCCTGTACCATCTGCTTGAATTCTTTTATGCGAACAGAAGGATTATAAGGGTCTGTAGAATAGGAACCATCCGGTACGTTATAATTTTGCGGATCATATCCCCAATTGTATTTATTATCATTCAGTTTAGTTTCATCCACAGAAGCATAATCATAGGATGGAAGCAAATGCACATGTGTCACACCCAATTCTATCAGATGGTCGATACCGGTCAAAAGCTTATCCGGGTTCAGCGTACCGTGTTCGGTCAAAGCTAGAAATTTTCCTTTATTCTTGACACCTGAAGTGGAATCGACCGAAAAATCACGATGATGCATTTCATACAGAATTATATCTGCCGAAGACTTTAATTCCGGACGCCTGTCATTCTCCCAACCTTCAGGATCAGTAGCTTTCATATCAATAATAGCAGCCCTCTTACCGTTCACACCGACTGCTTTAGCATTGATACCTGGTGTATCACCAAGCCATTTATCATTAACCTTTACATTGAAAGTGTAAAATTTACCCATCAGATCTTTATCCACCGCTACTGTCCAAGTTCCTTCCTCACCTAATATCATAGGTACGGTTTCGTAAGCATGACCACCTTCTCCAGCTTCAAACAACATTAATCTCACCTCGTCGGCTGTAGGCGCCCAAAGGGAAAATTTTGTAGAAACAGGTGTATATTCCATCTCCGTCAAACTACCCGAACGAACGGGATAAAGTTCATAAGAAGCATATTCCTTCTTTGCCGGTGTACAACTCATAATGGTGGCTGTAGTGACACCTATTACTGCTAGATAATTAAACTTCATTGTATAGTAATTTTTAAGTTTTATTTTTTTAATATCCTATCGTTCATCTCACCTTGTTAGGATTTTTAGCAATAAAATCCTTCCATCCATGATAACCTTTCTCTGTGACAGGACGCCCCATTTGAAGAAAATGACAATATGCAGCCGCCAAACCATCCGTTGCGTCCATGAAAGTAGGCATATCATCCTTGGATAAATGTAACATTCTTTGTAGCATATCAGCGACCTGCTCCTTTGAAGCCTGTCCGTTTCCGGTTATGGCCATCTTTATTTTTAACGGTGCGTATTCCGTTATAGGAATATCCCGTATCAAGGCCGCTGCCATTGCAACTCCTTGAGCGCGTCCTAATTTCAACATTGATTGTACATTCTTTCCGAAGAAAGGTGCTTCAATAGCAAGTTCATCCGGTAGATAACTCTCAATTATACTAAGTACCCTTTCATGAATATGTCTCAATTTAAGGTAGTGATCTCTGAATTTCCGCAAGTCAATAATTCCCATGGCGATCATTTCAGGTTTTGTCCCTTTTACCCGTAGTACCCCATATCCCATGATCGTAGTACCGGGATCAATACCCAAAATTATTTTCTCTTTGACAGATTGAATCACACTATTACCTCCATCAATGTCGGGAAGCCTACCACCTTATCCTTAAATATCTTCATCATTTCATCATTGAGCTTCATTCCCTGTTCCATATGCCAACGATGCAACAGACTGCTACTTTCAACTTCCCATTGCACAGTATAAGAAGTTCCATCTTCTCTATGACTCAAGACACGACAAATACGAGGAAATTTTAAGATTCCATTCTTTTCTATTTCAGGTATATAGCACTCTCTGATCCATATCAGGAAATTTTCATTAATATCATCATCTACTTGATATGTTGTATTATAGATAAGCATATTTCTTTTTTTGATTATTATTTTCCGCAAACATAGCAATTATTTCAGAATAATACATTATATTTGCGCCACGAAAAAGGAACAAGTTCCGCAATCGTTATCAGAATAAAATAAGGGGCGTTAGCTCATCTGGCTAGAGCGCGACACTGGCAGTGTCGAGGTGATCGGT
>OGOG01000552.1_pt1 | contig 41915 bp, 33 predicted proteins | sample 1552581 | NCBI WGS metagenome assembly OGOG01 (sample SAMEA2580152, study PRJEB22360) | human gut metagenome | biome: human gut; feature: human-associated habitat; material: faeces | place: Denmark | collected 2008/2010 | reverse complement strand
CATTTCTTTATTTCAAAATATAACTTTACCTTTACTAAAAAATTAGAGTATGGCAAAGATAACAGTTCAGAAGACAGACGTTACTATTTTAAAAATCAACGATACAGATTACATTTCCCTAACCGATATAGCTAAATACAAGACAACAGATTCCAATGCCGTTATTGCCAATTGGCTACGTAATAGAATGACTATTGAATATTTAGGATTATGGGAAACATTGTATAATCCCAATTTTAACCCCCTCGAATTCGAGGGGGTTAGAAAAGCAGCAGGTTTAAATGCATTTACTCTGTCACCACAAAAATGGATAGAAACAACCAGTGCTATTGAATTCCAACGACTCAAAGAACAAGAACAAGTTCAGATTAAATGGTCTGCCAAACGAGAACTGTCTAAAATAAATTATCATATCCATACAGATGCTATAAAGCAAAATCTGATTCCCAAAGAAGTAACCCCTCAACAAGCATCTAAAATCTACGCCAGCGAAGCAGACATACTTAATGTAGCTATGTTTGGCATGACAGCAGTAGAGTGGCGGGAACTACATCCCGATTTGAAAGGAAATATTCGTGATTATGCTTCTATCAATGAGCTAATCTGTTTATCAAACATGGAAAACCTAAATGCAGTATTTATTAATGAAGGTCTACCCCCAAAGACAGACTTATTAAATTAAATCAGATTGCTATTCAACAAATGAGTATTCTTGAAGATATTAATAATAAAAAGTTATTGAAATAATTTATGGAACAACAACCACAACTCAACGACCACAACAAACAGGAGTATCCTCCTATGCATACAACAGAACATTTACTTAATGCCACTATGGTAAAAACCTTCGGATGCCCTCGCTCGAGGAATGCTCATATTGAGAAGAAGAAGAGTAAATGTGATTACGAACTCTCAACGTGCCCGAGCGATGAACAGATACAGGCCATAGAAGATAAGGTAAATGAAGTCATAAGACAAAATCTTCCTGTTACCATCGAGTTTATGCCACAGGAAGATGCTAAGAAGATTGTCGATCTTAGCAAGTTACCTGAAGATGCCAGCGAAACATTACGAATCGTCCGGATCGGAGATTACGATGCCTGCGCATGTATCGGCCAACATGTCGAAAACACATCAGAGATCGGGACATTCAAAATCATTAGTTATGATTATGATGAAGAACGGAAAGTTCTACGAATGAGATTCAAGCTCATCAAGTGATAAATAGCATCAAAAATCCACCTACTTATATAAAATAAACAAATATCAGTTACATAATGGCATAAAAAGTGAAATATTGGCACCTGATTAATGACAAATAGTCAAATACAGGAACAAAAATGCACTGGCATATGTTTTGCACTTAAATTATCGAACAAAGCTCCTGAAAGGAAGCAAGAGTTCTATAATTAACTGATTGTTTAATTTAAAAATAGGAGATTAAAATTATGATGCCTGTTAGAAGAACTCAAAACTGGTTACCAAGTATTTTCAACGATTTCTTTGATAATGAATGGATGGCTAAAGCCAACGCAACCGCACCAGCTATCAATGTAATCGAAACAGAAAATGGATACAAAGTAGAAGTTGCTGCTCCGGGAATGACTAAGGGAGATTTCAACATCCGTATCGATGAGGATAACAATCTTGTTATTTCTATGGAGAAAAAGATAGAAGACAAAGAGGATAAGAAGGACGGTCGCTATCTTCGTCGCGAATTCTCATACTCCAAATTCCAGCAAACCATGATTCTTCCGGAGAATGTCGATAAAGAAAAGATATCCGCCCAAGTAGAAAATGGTGTGTTGACAATTGAATTACCTAAACTCAGCGAAGAAGAAGTCAAGAAAGCTGAAAGAACCATCGAGATAAAATAATTAAAAGACAGAATCTACGATAACGTCACTTAGGGATTGACTAAAAAAAGAACTCTGATAAAGATTCTTCTATAAATATCTGTAGAGGAATTAGTTTAGAAGAGCTGTTTTAGTCAGTCCCTTTTATTTGTACCAGAGTAAACTGTTCACTTATTAGTTGTTCACTTTTCAATGTGACGATATGCTTTTATTTATATTCAGCCTGTATATTTCCCTCCTACGCACTTTGAGTTCAACATCTGCCACATTCAAAAAGACACAGAAAGACACTACTTTACAACAATATAGTCTTTTTCCCTGTATTTTACTAACCACACTGTTTTCTAAAAGAGACGAAATAGCACCAAACAAGGAGCTTTCCCCTAATAAATCACATGAAAAAAGGGTAAAAACAGTCATTTTTATCAGACAAAATAGCTATTTCCGATAGATGAAACTACCATTTCCAACAAATAAAATATTAATTTTCATCAGATGGAACTACTATCTCCTTCAGACAAAGTATCCTTTTCCAATAAATGAGGGCTTGAAATGTATAAAAAAGAAAATTCGCTTGCTCGTTTTCTTCTAACTACTTCCACAAACTGGTACAATCAAATATAACAATAAGAAATAGAAATGGCGACATCATTTTACTTTTAGAACAAGATGACATGACAATTCGCAAAAAGGGAGCCTGTATATGTCATTTCAATGACACATGGGAAAATTCTAACTGTCCTACAATCCATTCTTCTACAACAAGCCTACACCAGAACGTAATTTTCGCACTGACAGCACTTCTAAAAAACAAAATGACAATTCGTCAATTCTATATTTCGAGTTATCCTGCATCAGGCTACATCCTTTTCTTATAACTCATCACCGCCCAAAAATTCAAAACTGTTGCAAAGAGCAGTAAAGCGAATAGTTGAGGCAACAAATCCATGAGGCTACTTCCCTTCAGAAATACCATGCGCATGACCTCCATCAGATATTTCAACGGGTTCAGAACTGTAATTGCCTGCGCCCATCCGGGCATACTGCTAATGGGAGTGAATAAACCACTCATCAGAATCAAGATCAGCATACAAAACCACATGACGAACATCGCCTGCTGCATCGTTGCCGAATGATTGGAAATAACCAGCCCAAGCCCGGACATCGCCAATACAAATAGCACGGAAAAAAAGTAAATTAGCCCCAAGTTACCAACGGGCACAATCCCATAAAGCAACCAGGCTAGAAGAAAACAGATGGTAAGTACAACAAAACCGATAATCCAGTACGGCAATAATTTGGCAATAATGAAAGTAAAACGGGAAACCGGTGTTACATTAATCTGCTCGATAGTACCTGCCTCCTTTTCCCCAACCACATTGAGGGCAGGAAGAAAACCGCAAATAAGGGTAAGGAGCATCACCATTAACGCGGGAATCATAAACAGTTTATAATTCAGGTTCGGATTAAAAAGATTCAGAGTGGACAACTCTATCGGCAGTTTCCCATTTGTAACGAAAGTAGTCTGGACATTTTGCGGCATTTCTTCTTGCAGTTGCAGGGCATATTCATTAACAATCGTTGAAAGATATGCACCTCCGAGTCCGCCTTTCGTACCGTTAACCGCATTTGCGGCAACCAGTACATGAGCTGAATTGCCATTCATAAATTCACGTTCCATATCCCGGGGAATCTCAAGGATAAGATCGGCATTCCCCGCTTCTACATTCCGGAGAGCTTCGGAATAAGAATCCGGAAGCCCCGTCAAGCGGAAATAGCTGGAGGCAGCTATCTTCTCAACCAGCCTGCGGGAAGTCGTGGTATGATCATTATCAACGATATTCAAGGCTACGTTACGGATTTCCAGATTCATAGCCCAAGGCATGAGAATCATTATCATACAGGGAAAGAGCAGGATGAGCCGCGGCAAGAAAGAGTTACGGAACAACTGCTTAAATTCTTTTTCAATGAGAAACTTTATCATTCCAATCTGTTTTTAAACTTCTTAAAACTAATAGTGATCAGTACCACCGCCATCAATGCCAGGATTCCGATCTCTTGCATCACCAAAGTAACATCAACTCCCTCGATCATCAGTTTGCGCACTGCCTGAATATACCAACGTGCCGGAAGGATGGCAGAAATCCCTTGTAGCACCAAAGGCATACTTTCTATCGGGAAAATCATTCCGGAAAGGATCATTGTCGGCATCATCAGTATCAGCCCCGAAGCCAGCATAGCCGCCACCTGTGTCCGGGTCACAGACGAGATAAGCAATCCCAATGCCAATGAAACAAATATAAAAAGCAGCGATACGGCTATCAACCAGAACAGACTGCCCGCCACCGGAACTTCCAACACGTAAACGGACAGTAAAAGTATCGTCACAAGATTGACAAAAGACAAGACAAAATAGGGCACCGCTTTGGAAAGTATCACAAACAAAGGGCGCACAGGTGACACAAGCAATATTTCCATAGTCCCCGTTTCTTTCTCACGGACAATGGAGATAGAGGTCATCATGGCACAGATCAACATCAGAATAAGCCCCATCACCCCGGGAACAAAGTTATATGTACTCTTCATCTGCGGATTATACAATAATTTCAAATCAGGCACTAATGTACCACCCGAAGAGGAGACGGCAGAAACTCCGGATGACATCGAAGCGGCTTGGGACTTTGAAAGTATCTCCCGTAGCATCTCCTGTTGTACGGAGGCTATGACACCCGAAGCATAATTTGTCCGCGTAGTAGCCATATTGGGATCGGTCGCATCCGCCACAAGCTGGACTTGAGCATCCCCGCTGTACATATCATCCATGAACTGCGGGCTGAATACCACAGCCATGTCCGCATCGCCCTCCCTGAAGACGGTCTCCAATTCTTCCGGGGAATGCACCAACCGTTCTATTTTGAAATATTCACTCGCTTCCAACTGATCGATGATCCGGCGAGTCATCACGTCATTCGACGGATCGAGTACAGCCACGCGGACATTCCTTACTTCCGTAGAAATAGCAAAACCAAAGAGTATGATTTGCACAACAGGCATCCCCAGCAAGATAAGCATGGTACGCCGGTCACGGAAGATATGATAAAATTCTTTTCTTACAAAAGCTATAAACTGTTTCATAAGCGTCAATCGGCTTTACGAACGGCCTTACGGGCCAGTTGTTGAAATACGTCATCCATTGTTGCAGCATGAAACTGCTCTCTCAGTTTATTCGGTGTATCGAGTGCCTCGATGCGGCCATCCACCATGATAGAAACCCGGTTGCAATACTCAGCCTCATCCATGTAATGAGTCGTCACAAAAACAGTAATTCCACGGTCTGCCGCCTGATAGATCAATTCCCAGAATTGTCGCCTCGTAGCCGGGTCCACCCCGCCCGTAGGTTCATCAAGAAACACAATCCGGGGTTCGTGAAATATAGAAACGGAGAACGCAAGTTTCTGCTTCCATCCCAAAGGGAGGCTTTTTACCAACGTATCCCGTTCCGAGGCAAATCCGAGGCGATCGAGCAACTCATCGGTTTTTATTTCAATCTCTTTCTCTTTCATACCGTAAATGCCGGCAAAAAGTCGGATGTTCTCCCAGACTTTCAAATCCTCATAAAGTGAAAATTTCTGGCTCATATAACCTATGTTCTTTTTCACCTCTTCCGATTGGGTAGAGAGGTCGAATCCCGCCACACGCCCCGTTCCGGAAGTAGGCTTGCTCAATCCGCAAAGCATACGCATGGCAGTGGTCTTACCAGCTCCGTTGGCTCCCAAAAAGCCGAAGATCTCGCCACGCTTTACCTTAAATGAAATATGATCTACGGCAGTAAAACTGCCAAAGCACTTGCATAAACCATCCACTTCAATCACGTATTCATTCTGGTATCCTGTTTCTCCCCGTTCCAATCCGGGCGGACAAAGTATGGAGGCAAATCGTTGCAGGATTCTTTCCGGTGTATCTATCCCGTGTATCTGCCCTTCATTGATAAAAGCGATACGGTCGCACTGCCGGGCCTCATCCATTATCGGAGTTGAAGCGATAATGGTTATCCCCTGTTCTTTCAGCCGATGCAACATTTCCCAGAACTCTTTCCTTGAAACCGGATCTACTCCTGTAGTCGGTTCATCGAGGAACAAGATATCCGGTTTATGAATAAGGGCGCAACTCAATGCCAGCTTTTGTTTCATTCCCCCGGACAAAGCTCCGGCACGGCGTTTGCGAAAAGGCTCGATCTGCTGATATATATCTTTCACCAGATCGTAATTCTCCTCAATGGTAGTATTAAAAACAGTTGCAAAAAAATTCAGATTCTCCTCCACTGTCAGATCTTGATAGAGAGAGAACCGGCCGGGCATATAACCTACCCGCTGACGGATTTCTTTATATTCTTTCACCACATCACATCCACCGACTACAGCCGTACCCCTATCGGGCAACAACAAAGTGGTGAGTATACGAAAGAGTGTACTCTTCCCCGCCCCGTCCGGCCCGATTAGCCCGAATATTTCTCCCGGTCTGACAGATAACGAGACCTCTTTCAATGCCTCCACTTTGCCATACCGCTTGCTGATGTGATCAACTGTTATTGCAGCTTCCATTCCTTCGATCCATTTATTCTCATTCAAACTTGACCCCTCCGTACATTCCGATTTTGAGGAAACCGTCATTCTTGACCGCAATCTTAACGGCATAAACCAGATTGGCACGTTCGTCCTTGGTCAATATCGTCTTGGGGGTAAACTCCGAGCGATCGGATATCCATGTCACCACGCCCGGATACTCTTTCCGTTCATCATTCCCATAATCTGAATAAACGGTCACATTCTGCCCCAATTTCACCTTTGCCAACTGCTCTGACGTTATATAGGCGCGTATATACATCTGATCCATGTCCGCCACTTTAAACAAAGGCTTCCCCATTGCAGCCAACTCCCCGGCTTCGGCATATTTCGCCAATACCGTCCCGTTGATGGGAGAAATGATATGGCATTTCATCAATTGGTCTTCTATCTGCGCCACCTGTATTCCGACAGAGGAACTTTGCCATGTCAGACTTTCCCGGCTATTCAATAACGTCGATCCCTGAGCAATCAATTGCTTTCTCAACACTTCCAATTGAGCATCTGCATCATCCAGTTGCTTCTGATTGGCAGCACCTGCCTTTAACAGATTCTCCACCCGGTGTTTCTCTCTTTCTGCCGTGGCAATTTGTTCCTTGATGGCGGCAACTTGTTTCAGGACATCCGGTCTTTGTCCCTCCACTGACTTCACACTTGCTTCCAGTTGCCTTTTTTTCAGAAACAGTTGCACCGTATCCACCAATCCTACCTGCTCACCGGCTTGCAACACACTGCCCTCCTCGATATCAAAACGGAGTAATCTGCCAGCCGCTTCGGAAGAGACCAGGACTTCAGTCGTTTCAAACGTACCCGTAGCATCATAGGCGGGCAATCCTCCTCCACAAGCTGTCAAAAGTGATACCCCCAAAACATATCCTATCAGTTTTATTGTTTTCATAACAAGTCTATTTTATTCGTTTATTGTATATTTGAGTTTCCATATATTCATCAACAGTTGTACCTCGTGCAAAGCTTTCGTCTGCTTTGCCATGCTCTCCGATGTGATTTCACGCAACAAATCCGTTACCGTAAGTGTACCGTTTGCCACCTTCGCTTCGGCAGCTTTCCGTATATTCGTTCGCAGTCTGATAATTTCATCATCATCCTGCATCTGCTTACGCATCGACAAAATCGCACTGTTCTGCTGCGTAGCCTGCAATTTCGTATTGAACAGAAACACATCCCGATTGCTCTGCAACTGCTTCCGGCTGTTGGCTATCAGTCTCCGATCGTTTTTCAATGTATACAAGCTTCCGAAATTCCAAGATAAACGTAGTCCCGCCACATAAAAAGGAGTGAATTCATCTTTGAGCATGTTCAATCCCGGATTGCCGTAAGCACCTTGAACGAATAATCCCAAACGAGGCAGATAGCCAGCCTTCAAGGCATCTTCCTGTACTTTGAGGCGATTACTTTGTGCGTCCAGCCAGATCAGCTCCGGACGACGGACTTCTGCCAAAGGAGATACTTCACTCGTCAACGGTTTGCTCAATTCCGTATCATCAGTCAATTCATCACCGGTCAACAAAGAAAGCATACGAATATACGCTTGTCTGGAAGCTGCCAGCTCCACCCTCTTCTGCCGGGTATTCAGTTGCTCCACCTTTACGGCATCCAGATCCGACTGACTCGCTATCCCATTATCCATATAGGCACTGATCTGCCGGTAACTTCTCTCCAGTTCTTCCTGCAACAACCGGTTCTGCACCAACTGTTCATCAAGAAGCAAAATACCGAAATAGACCTGATCCACCCGTTCATTCAAGGCATACATGTCCACATTGAGCTTTTCCCTCTCCACATCGGAAGCAGCAAGTGCCATCTCTTTCCGGGAATGAATCTCGCCTCCGTCCCAAATGTTCTGCTTCAGTTCGATCATCACCTGATACTGGTCTTTCGGCAATCCTTTGACATCTATTCCCGGAATTTTCACCGGAAGCTCCGTAACATCACTCTGGTAACTCGCTTTTGCCGAAAGCGCAAATTGTGGCAGATATCCTTTAGAAGCATTGTTCAGGTTGTACTCCTTCGCTTTTTCTATCAACCCGTATTGGCTTACCATCGGATAATTCTCCTGCGTCTTCAACCGGCATTCTTCGAGTGTGACCTGTCCGGACATCCAAGTTGCAAATCCTAAGAAAGCCAGTGAGAAAATGATTCTTTTCATACTCCTTGTTTCATTGATTTTATTTTCTGCAAATATAGGCAATTCGCCAATGCAACCCGGTTCCAATAGTTGGTAATAATGTTCCGATAGTTCGATTCTACAATGAAAAAGTAGAAAAAGGGACACATTTCATTATCTTTGCAGGAAAATCCAATAAACATCATGGAGAAGAACAAACCACTCGACTTAAACCTGGAACATCTGAGAGACAGCCGTATTGCCGAACATAACGAATACCGCTTCATCAATTCTGATTTCGGAATAGCCATCAGTTTTGCCGGACTGCGCAGTGAGCTGGTCAAAGCCGGCCAACCCTACCGTACCAAAGAGGGACGAATCATCCGTGCGCTGAAAGGGGAAGCCCGGCTTTCCATCAACCTGATCGACTATGACATATGCCCGGGAACCTTGGTAGTTACCCCTCCGAACTCTATCATCCAGATCGTTCAATTCACACCCGACTATGATTTTCAAGCCATCGTCCCGGGAGTAAACATACTTCAAGAAACCATAAGAGAAGATTTACCCGAGTACATTTACCTTAAACAAGGTATCGTACTCAACCTAACCGAGCAGGAATGGCACACTACCGACCTATATTTTTCCCTTCTTTGGCAGACAGTACAAGAATCCCCTTTCCGCAGAGACGTAATACGGCATTTGACAACCGCTTTAATGCATGAAATAAGACATATGCAGAAAAGATATCAAGTAGCAAGCCATTCGGAACCTACGCATCATGAAGAAATCTTCCGCCGCTTTATCAGCCTTGTCAACGAAAACAGCAAAACCGAACGAAATGTGAGTTTTTATGCCGGCAAACTTTTCCTGACTCCACGCTATCTGAACACCGTCATCCGTCAGACAAGCCGCCAGACAGTGATGGATTGGATCAACCAGTCTGTCACCCTCGAAGCAAAAGTATTGCTGAAACATACCGACTTAATGGTTTACCAAATAGCTGACGAACTGAACTTTCCAAACCCCTCTTTCTTCTGCAAATTTTTCAAAAGAATGACCGGAATGACACCGCAGGAGTACCAAAAGAAATAATAATCAGCAGGATACTTGTCAGTTCCAAACAAAAGAACTATCTTTGCGCCCGCTATTACGAGATAATAGCATTAATTCAAATCATTTATTAAAAACAATTATTAAAAATGGCAACTAGAATCAGATTGCAAAGACACGGACGTAAAAGTTACGCGTTTTATTCAATTGTAATTGCAGACAGCAGAGCACCACGTGATGGTAAATTTATTGAGAAGATTGGTACTTTCAACCCGAACACCAATCCTGCTACAGTAGATTTGAATTTCGATGCTGCATTAGCATGGGTACTGAAAGGTGCGCAACCTTCAGACACCGTACGCAACATCCTTTCACGCGAAGGTGTTTACATGAAGAAGCATCTCCTTGGTGGTGTGGCTAAAGGCGCATTCGGTGAAGCAGAAGCTGAAACTAAATTCCAGGCTTGGAAGAATAACAAGCAGTCAGGTTTGGCTACATTGAAAGCCAAAGAAGACGAAGCCAAGAAAGCAGAAGCTAAAGTACGTTTAGAAGCTGAAAAGAAAATAAACGAAGAAAAAGCTAAAGCATTGGCTGAAAAGAAAGCCGCAGAAGCTGCCGCTAAGGCTGCTGCTGAAGCACCAGCGGAAGAAGCTGCTCCGGCAGAGGCTCCTGCTACAGAAGCTGCTGAATAACAGTAGGCACGTTTCAACAAATGGGATTAAAACTATAAGGGTCCTCTTTGGCACTGCCGAAGAGGATTTTTTTATAGTTACCCTGAATATACACACTTAGTAATACACAACACGATGAGAAAAAACAAGATTATCCCTGTAGCCATCGCTACGGCAGTACTCGTCCTTGCCAACCTCCCGGTGAACGGACAGAATTCCCTCCAACACTCTAAAACCACCCGTTCCGAAGCGAACGGTGATATCACCGATCTGCATGTCTTTTCCATGCAAACAGGAAATCCCACGGTTCCGGCTTATCTCGCGGATGCCTCTTTTTATTATGATCCTAAAACCGACATGTTCTATGCATACGGTACGAATGACGGTGCCGGAGGCGGAAATGTATATCCGGCTCAAGTCTGGTACTCAACAGACTGCAAGACATGGAAAAACGAAATCGTCACCTTTCCGAAATCATGGACAGACCAGGCAGGAACGGTGGCCGTCTGGGCACCGAGCATCGAATACCATCCGGATACAAAGAAATATTATCTGATGTACAGCATCGATTCAAAAGTATTTGTAGCGATGTCCGACCACCCTCTAGGTCCCTGGGAAGATGCGAACGGAGCAGCACCGGGCAAAATGATGTTCCAAGGTTATGACGGGCAGTTCTTTATAGACAATGACCATACGATGTACATCAGCATCGATGCCTGGCATTTCAAGATCATGAAACTGAAATTCGATACGTCCGGCAGGATATTCATAGACAATAGTGATCCCCGGTTCAACCACAGCAATACCAATGAATTTATCGGTACTTATCATTATGCACAGATAGATGAAATAAATAATGCCTTCGAAGCATCTTACATATATAAAAGGAACAACCTGTATTATCTGATGTGGTCATTTAACGGAAGCGAAAACTACAATGTAAGGTACGCTGTATCCGAAAATATCACCGGCCCTTACCGGGAAATCCACCGGTCGATGGAGGAGCCTATCCTGCAACGTGACGACAAGAATCATATTCTGGGACCGGGGCACCACTCCATGTTCGATTATGAAGGCCGTACATTCATCGCTTACCACAGACAGCACTACCCGTTTGTTGACAGTAAACGGCAAACGTGCATAGATGAAGTGTTCTTTAATCCCGACGGAAGCATACAAAAAATACGGCCTACCCACAAAGGAGTAATGGTGACAACGAAAGTGCCTGCGGATAAACGGATAAACATCGCATTAGGCAAACAGACACTTGTTTCATCGGCAAGAGAATATGACAGTTCGGTTTTTGAACCAAGATACCGCACTCACGATATCTCCTTCCGTTACAACGGTAACTATGCGGTGGATGAAAACTACGGAACACGCTGGGATGCCGGTGTCGGTGCAACAAATCCTTGGCTGATCGTGGATTTAGGCAGCAACTGCCGGGTAGATGAGATAGAAACCATCTTCGAGTTCACCAGCAGAACCTACCTGTACAAACTCGAATATCTGAGCCAGAAAGAAGCCTCGTCGCTCTCCGAGGCATCTCAAAGCGATGCTTGGAAAATATTTGCAGACCGCAGTAAAAGCGGAGTTGAAAAGTCTCCTGTGACCGATACCCCTGCGAAGAAATCTCCGGTAAAAGCCAGATTTATACGTCTGACCATTGCAGGAGCCGTAAACTTACCTCCCACTGCCGACGGTTTGGACAAGGTAAATGCAGAAAACTCACTCAGCATTTTCGAACTGAAAGTCTTCGGAAAAGATAGAAAGTCAAAGGCTGGAATTCATCGCTCCAAGTGAACCAAAAGGGGCGTTATTTGGTTATAATGTAAAACTACATCATAACCAAATAACAAATGATATGAACTCAAACCAAAATCCATTCAACGGAAAGTTTCCCCAAGACGTAACCAAAAAGCCAGGTGAAAATGCCATATTTATAGTCTACGGCCTGAAAGAATCATCCGAGACTCTTGATAAGGTAAAAGATGTCTGTGCAAACTTTTCAGCACTGATACGTAGCATGCGCAACCGTTACCCGGATATGAAGTTCAGTTGCACGATGGGATTCGGTGCCGATGCCTGGAAACGTCTGTTCCCGGAGCAAGGAACACCCAAAGAACTGGAAACTTTCAAAGAGATCAAGGGAAGTAAGTTTATCGCTGTATCCACACCCGGTGATATCTTATTCCACATCCGTTGCACAAAGATGGGATTATGCCATGAGTTTGCTTCTATCATTGACGAGAAACTTCGAGGAGTCGTATACTCGATCGATGAGACACATGGTTTCAGGTACAGAGACGGTAGAGCCATTATAGGATTCGTGGACGGTACCGAAAACCCGGGAGTAGATGCCAATCCCTATCATTTCGGTGTGATCAGCGATGACGCGCCCGAGTTTGTCGGGGGAAGCTATGTCTTTGTGCAGAAATACATCCATGACATGGTTGCATGGAATGCACTTCCCGTAGAAGAACAGGAGAAGGTGATAGGCCGCCATAAATATGATGATGTCGAATTATCGGATGAAGAAAAGCCCAAGAATGCGCATAATGCCGTAACCAACATTGGTGACGATTTAAAAATCATACGCGACAATATGCCTTGGGCTAATACTTCGAAAGGAGAATACGGTACGTACTTCATAGCCTATGCAAGTACATTCACTACCACCCGGCAAATGCTTGAAAACATGTTCATCGGCAATCCGGTCGGCAATACCGACCATTTACTGGACTTCAGCACGCCACTGACGGGGACACTTTTCTTTGTTCCCTCCTACGACCTCCTGAATAAACTGGGAGATTGATGCCAGCTAACGATGCTGCCGCCCAAAGTCGGACTGACTTTGGGCGGCAGCGTCGTTATATACAGAATCAGTTGAGTTAATCTCCAAGCCATCTTTTACCGGCCAACTTTACCGCAAACAAACACCTTACATTGATAAGGTGCCAGCCTTACAAACATCTTTCCCTCCGGTTGCAGCACGTTTTTTGTTTCTATATCATAGACTTGTTCCAAAGATAAATCTTTTGCCGTCTTGTCATTCAGTTCGACATCGACCGGAGAAGTAGCACGGTTGAAGCATGCCACCGCCTTACGACCGTCCGCAAGAGGTTTCACCCAAATATCATAATAATCGGATCTTATCACCCTTTCCGCCTGTTTCCCGAGTATATCCTGATTGATGGCAATCAAATCCGGATTGAGGAGAATTCCCGATATGGAATCATTCATCTGCCTCACATCATTTCCGCATAGCAACGGTGAAGCCATCATGCACCATAGACTAAAATGTGATTTATACTGTTCCAATGTACAGCCTCCCGAAGCTCCATGCCCGTTCGTCATACTCTTACCCCCAATACCTACCACCAACATATCGGGATCATTCCATCCCGAAGGAGATGCATAATCACTCAACGGGGCATTGATCTCAAGGATATTCATAATTCCACGTAATCCCCCCATCTCCGTAGCCTCCTTATTCCACATATCACTGATATCACCGGATACCCTCCAATAATGTCCGCCCACCTGCTTAGCCCATTTCCAAGGTTCACGCTGTCCCCATTCGCAAATAGAAAAAACGATAGAACGCCCTGTAGCTTTCAATGCCCGCCCCATCTTGGCATATCTTTCCATAGCCTCTGCCTGTCCTGCCGGTGCATTGCAATAATCATATTTTAATAAATCGACTCCCCAATCGGCAAAGTCTTTCGCATCTGTCTCTTCAAATCCATAACTACCGCATACTCCTCCACAAGTCTTATCGGCAGCATCCGAATAAATGCCCAGCTTGAAACCACGTTCATGCAAATAATCGGCTACATACTTTATTCCGCGCGGAAACTTCGTTTTGTCAATCTGTATATGACCGTCGGCACCCCTATCGGGCAATTGCCAGTAATCATCGATATTGATATATGAATACCCCAAATCACGCATACCGTTCTCCACCATTGCATCGGCAGTTTGCAATACCAATTCTTCAGTCAGATGATGTCCGAAAGTATTCCAACTGTTCCATCCCATCGGAGGAGTCAGTAATAGGTCATCACCGATTCGTATCGCCAACTTTTGCGTGGTGGTGCCCAATTCGTTCCTTGCCGTTAATGTCACGGTATATTCTCCTTTCCGAAAGACCGTCCCCGAAATGATTCCGGTATTGGCATCCAATGTCAAGCCTTCGGGTAATCCGTGGGCTTCCCATCGAATCGGACGTTTTCCAGTCGTAGGAATATAAAACAGGAACGGTGATGCCGGATAATTCCCGACTGCACAGGGAGCATTGATAACCGGAGTTCCTTGAAATGGTGAACCCGATGCTCGGGTACTTGCCGCAACAGTTGCAGAACAAATGAATAACAGTCCGCAGAGGAACCAGAATGATCGTAGATTTTTCATATGAGTATAAGTATATAAAGCCAACCTTATTTTATCAAAGTTTTCAGCTCTTGATATAACGCCTCCGTAAGGATACTGCTCTTCGAGTTGAAAAAGATTTCTTTACCGGACTTCTCAGTGAAGACGATGTAGGGTTTAGTATGCGATGCAAGGAACATCAGGCACAATCCTCCTTCCCTGAGTTTGAACCATCCCTTATTCGTGCCTCCCATAGAAAACCCGTTCAAACGGAGCGTCACATCCGGCAAAGTATCCGATAAGCGAATCTCCGAAATCTCTCTCAATGCCCGGGAAGTCCCGTACATACCTGTGAAAACAAGTTTATTCCCCTTCACCTTTATGTCGGCGGGCGCACTGCCATACACCATAAAAGAGGCAATTACCGCAACAATGACCATACTGAAGGCAACCACATACTTCCGGCTTTTCTTCGGTGGATTATGGTCGAACTTATTCGCTTTGAGAATAAGATACGGAATGTAAAGCACAGGCAGAAAATAACAGTAACTTGCCCAATCGGCATGCCCTACCCCCAGACAAGCGTAATAAAACAGTAAAACCGCTGTTCCCAAACCTACAAGACTGTAACACATGAATGTGGACAAGCCCTTTACATCCACATTGCGCTTCTCTTCTTTAGACATCGTGTTATATCCTGCTATGAGTATCGGAAAACGCTTTACCAGCACCCCAAGACCGATGAGGATAAAAGCTGTTGTTAGAATTGTAGTTTCCATCTTTGCCTTTGAATAATAAATGACTCCGAAATATAAGAATTATTCTTCAAAAAACACTTGCCACCTTGTCATTCATTCTAATTTGTTAAAGATAAATATGAGTTTGAAAACATTAATGGCTGATCCGGCTTCACCGTCTGCCGTACTCATAAACTTTGCGGGAAATTCCGGCTATAATGGCAGCATTTGTTTTATCATCTTCTTTGGAATCACTCACAAAGACGGCAATCGAATATTGCCTGCCATCAGGTAAACGCACAAATCCCATATCGTTGTCGCCCGCTTTTATTCCCTCTTTGTTTCGTCCGGAAGAACCGGTCTTGTGACCCAAGACGGCATCTTCGGGCAATCCGGCTTTCAATTTGTCATTGCCCGTGGAAGTCTCTATCAACGTTTCCTGCAAAAACTCTTTATACACAGGATTCTCGAACATGGGTTCACGGTGAAACTTTTCCATCAACTGAATGACAGAAAGCGGTGTTGCCCAATTGAGGTACTGACAATCAAAAGCTTCATTCAACTGCTCTTCCGTCGCCTTGATTTCAAAGTTTTCTATTCCCAATCCCCGCACATAGCTGTCGACTGCTCTCGTACCACCGACAAAGCGAAGCAGAATGTCGCAAGCATTGTTATCACTCTGTGAGATGCTGTATCTTAATAAGTCGGCAACCGATATCTTAAAATTTCCTTCCGGACGCGCATCTCTGAGAGGACTCCACGTATCGGGAAGTAAATCAGCCTTGCCCACAAATACTTCCGTGTCGAGTGGCAGATCATCCTTATCCAAATGATCGAGTACGGTTAATGCCAGATGAAATTTAAAAACGCTCATCAGAGGATAACGGTGATCATTGTTATAAGTGAACGGTGCTTGTCCGTCATAAACGACAGCCACTCCTACCGTTGCCTTTTTCCCTTGCAGCAATGAATCTATATCGTCCTTCAACGAACGTTGCGCCTGTACATACGATACTACCGACAAAAGGCACACCAACAAAATATAACGAACCGATTTCAAGACTATCTTATCATTTACCATACCATTCTAATATTATAATGTCACAAAAATTGCAGAAGTCAGAAAAGCATCAGCGCTTTCTTAAGTTTTATCTGTCCAAACATTCGTCCTTCAACAGAAGTTTCGCCAACCCTTCTACGTCATCAACGATATAACCGGCTCCTGCTTCGCTCAATTCTTCACGATCACCGTATCCGTAAAGCACACCGATGGAGTCTATTCCCACTTTCCCGGCTCCTATCATGTCATGTTTACGATCACCGATCATGACGACTTTACTCAGATCCGTGACTCCGTTCTCATGCAAGACGTAATCTATGACATCGGCTTTAGTATAACGCGAACCGTCCATGCCGCTCCCACCGATGAAAGAAAAACAGCTATCGAGATGGAAATGTTTCAAAATACGTTTTGCCAACACTTCCGGTTTGGAGGTAGCTACCATTAACTGATAACCTTGTTTACGGGCTTTCTCCAGAAACTCAGGAATGCCCGCATAGACTTCATTCTCATAAAGTCCCTTGTCGGCATAGCGTTCGTGATACTTGTCTATGGCCTTTGCTATCTGTTCGTCCGTAAACTGATAATACTCTCCGAAAGACTCCCGCAAAGGCGGTCCGACAAAGGGACGTAACTTATTAAGGTCGTCCACATGGATATCGAAATAGGAAAGTGCATAAGCTACGGAACGGGTGATGCCCGGTATCGAATCTGTTAAAGTGCCGTCAAGATCAAAAAGAAGATATTGATATTTAGATGACAAATCTGAAGTTTGTTTCATACTCTATAGTTTTTTGTGCGGCAAAGTTAGTTGAATTTTCCTAATTTGACGCAAAAGGGGGCATCCATATGTGCAATAAAAGCTTATCTGTTCAGCCGAGTGACGTATCGGTATTCCCCGGCTTTTGACACCGATTGCTCTTCTATCGCCTGAAGATGAGCCGTAAAGCCTTTTATCGACATGTCGAGTGCCGTCCTGCCTACCGGACAGTCCGAACAAAACAAGTGAAGACAGTTAAGGTACGATGTTTTACACCCCCATGTTTCACTGTTAAACATGTACATGTCTGACAGTCAAACACCCCCATGTTTCACTGCGAAACATGGGGGTGTAAAACATCATACCTTCAGAAGATAATGACCGTACCTTATAAACAAAGGAAGGCAACCTCTGCTATAAACAACCTGCTACTTAAAATATAGCAGGTGCTTATCTTCCTAAACTCCTAAGAAAAAATGCACTTTTCTAATCACTTTCTAATTTCATCTTAGTTTATTATAATCGCCTACGGGCGGTCTTACGAAAGGAGAGCCTTACTTTTGCGCCAAATTATAGAAAAGATGAAAAGGCTGATTATTATTTTATTCATTATCTCACTCTGCGGACAGGGCTTATATGCACAAGGAAATTGTTTAGAACTCTCACTAAAAGAGGCGGAAAAAATATTCCTTGAACGAAACCTGGCTTTGATTGCCGAACGATATAACATCGATAAGACAGAAGCACAAGTAGCCCAGGCAAAACTGTTCGACAACCCAGTAATATCACTTGAACAAAATATATATAACCGTCTGAACGGCAAATATTTTGATGTGGGAAAAGAAGGAGAATCCGGTGTAGAGATAGAACAAGTTATCAATCTTGCCGGACAAAGGAACAAACGAGTTCGTCTGGAAAAAGTTAATAAAGAGATTGCCGGCTATCAGTTTGAAGAAGTGTTACGTACACTGCGCAGCGAGTTGAACACGACCTTCGTAGAAGTTTACTACCTCACTCGTTCGTTAGAAATATATGACAAAGAAATAGAATCCGTCAGCCAACTGCTGCAAGCCACTAAAATGCAACAGAGCAAAGGGAATGTCTCTCTCATGGAAAGTTCCCGGCTGGAAGCCCTATTATTGTCGCTAAGGAAAGAGAGAAACGAGCAGGAGAACGATCTTATCGAACGAAAAGGAGAATTGAACTTATTATTAAACCTTCCTGTAGGACAAGAAGTAAACTTATTGTTGGACGACACAATGCTGAGACAAGCAGACCCCGCTGCCGTCTCCTTCACCGATCTGAGCCATATGCTCGCCCTCCGTCCCGACCTGAAGATGGCACGAGCCAATGTAAACGCAGCCAAAGCCAACCTGAAACTTCAACGTTCACTCGCTGCGCCCGAATTCTCCGTAAAAGGGATATACGACAGGGCGGGCAACTTTATCAATAATTATTTCGCTTTAGGAATCAGCCTTTCCATTCCTATCTTCAATCGCAACCAGGGAAATATCAAGTCCGCAAAACTAGATATACAACAGAACGGTAAAGAAGAAGAATATGCCATCGAGAAGGCGCACAAAGAACTTTATTCTGCTTACAGCCAATTGCAGAAAGCTGTAGAACTATGCCGTTCGTCCAATGACGAATTGGAACAAAATTTCGGACACCTCATCGAAGGGGTAAACGAAAATTTCCAAAAGCGTAACATCAGCATGTTGGAATTCATCGATTACTACCAAAGCTATAAAGAGACCTGTCTACAACTATACGAGTTGAAAAAGAACATACTGCTCGCGATGGAAAATCTAAACACAATTGTCGGACAAACTGTATTTAACTACTAATATGAATATGAACCGGATTTTATTACCCGCCTGTCTTTGTGCCGCCTTATTGGGCGCTTGCACAGACTCCTCCGTTACACCACAGCCAACATCTCAGGAACTTTTCCTGACCGACAGCCTAAGAAGCATAGTATCGGTCGATACTGTCCGCATCGATGAAGTGACCGATGAATTAACGCTCAACGGCAGAGTCACTTTCAATCAGGAACAGGTAGCCCGTGTATTTCCTATCTTCGGAGGAACTGTTACCGAGGTACGTGCCGAAATTGGCGATCATGTCCGCAAAGGTGACATACTTGCCACCATTCGTAGCGGAGAAGTAGCAGACTACGAAAAACAAAAAAAAGAAGCTGCCCAACAACTCATCATAGCCCGCCGCAACCTGCAATCGACAGAAGATATGTATGCTTCCGGCATGGCTTCAGAGCGCGATGTACTGCAAAGCCGCCAGGAAGTGAGCAATGCCGAAGCTGAAGAGAAAAGAATAGAAGAGATCTTCTCCATCTACCATCTGGCAGGAAAATCGGTTTACCTAGTGAAAGCTCCCGTGTCGGGATTCATTGTCGAGAAGAATATCAACAAAGAGATGCAGTTGCGTTCCGACCAAAACGATGAAATGTTTACCATCTCCGGCCTGGAAAATGTCTGGGTCATGGCAGACGTCTACGAAAGCGATATCAGCAAAGTACATGAGGAAGCCCCTGTACGAATCACTACCCTCGCTTATCCCGGGAAAGAGTTTGCCGGACACATCGATAAGGTATATAACATGCTGGATAACGAGAGCAAAACCATGAACATCCGCATAAAGCTCACCAACGAAAATTATCTGTTGAAGCCCGGCATGTTCACCAACGTATTTGTGATAAGCAAGTCTTCCGACCGTAAGCTTCCACGCATTGACTCTCACGCCATCGTTTTCGAAGGGGGAAAAAATTATGTAGTAACCGTGGCTGATAATGGCAAACTGGAAATAAAGGAAGTGGAAATCTACAAGCAATTGAGTAAGGACTGCTACCTTTCTTCGGGTTTAACCGAAGGAGAGCGGATACTGAACAAAAATACATTGCTGGTTTATAATGCATTGAATGCAGAGTAACAACGGAGGGACAAACGATGCACAAATTCATAGACAACATTGTAGCTTTCTCGTTGAAGAATAAATTCTTCATATTCTTCTGTACCACGATAGCTATTATTGCAGGAGTAGTTTCGTTCAAGCATACTCCTATCGATGCCTTCCCCGATGTGACCAACACCAAAGTCACCATCATCACCCAATGGCCGGGAAGAAGTGCCGAGGAGGTGGAAAAGTTCATAACCATTCCCATTGAAATAGCCATGAACCCGGTACAGAAAAAGACTGATATCCGGTCAACCACCCTTTTCGGACTTTCCGTAATCAATGTCATGTTCGAAGACCAGGTGGAAGATTTCACGGCTCGCCAACAAGTCTACAACCTGCTGAACGATGCTGACCTGCCGGACGGAGTGACACCGGAAGTACAACCGCTTTACGGCCCTACGGGTGAAATTTTCCGCTATACGCTCCGCAGTGACAAACGCAGTGTACGCGAACTGAAGACGTTGCAGGACTGGGTGATCGAACGCAATCTACGTTCTGTGTCGGGTATAGCGGACATTGTTAGTTTCGGAGGTGAGGTAAAAACATTCGAAGTCAGTGTCAACCCACACCAACTGATCAATTACGACATCACGGCCTTGGAACTTTACAACGCCATTGCCAACAGTAACATCAACGTTGGCGGAGATGTCATTACCAAAAGCTCGCAAGCTTATGTGGTACGAGGTATCGGTTTGATAAACGACTTGGAAGAATTGAGAAATATCGTAGTGAAGAATATTAACGGGACACCGGTACTAGTCCGTCATTTGGCAGATGTACACGAATCCAGCCTGCCCCGGTTGGGACAAGTAGGAAGAATGGAAGAGGACGACGTGGTACAAGGCATCGTTGTGATGCGTAAAGGAGAAAATCCGGGTGAAGTGATTGCCGCGTTGAAAACAAAGATTGAAGATATCAACAAGAACATCCTTCCCGAAGACGTGCAGATTGTACCGTTCTACGACCGTGAAGATCTGGTAAACCTGGCGGTAAACACCGTAACCCATAACCTGGTCGAAGGGATATTACTGGTAACTTTCATCGTACTTATTTTCATGGCGGACTGGCGCACAACGGTGGTCGTCGCCATAGTTATCCCGTTGGCTTTACTGTTTGCCTTTATCTGCCTGCGCGCCATGGGCATGTCCGCCAACCTCCTCTCAATGGGAGCCATCGACTTTGGCATCATCATCGATGGGGCAGTAGTAATGGTAGAAGGGGTATTTGTCGCTCTTGACAAGAAAGCCAAAGAAGTAGGTATGCCAGCTTTCAACTTAATGTCGAAAATGGGACTTATCCGTCATACAGCGAAAGACAAGGCAAAGGCAGTATTCTTTTCAAAACTGATCATAATCACCGCACTGATCCCTATTTTTTCTTTTCAGAAAGTAGAAGGAAAAATGTTCTCACCTCTTGCTTATACACTGGGGTTTGCTTTGTTAGGGGCTTTGTTGTTTACGCTAACTTTGGTTCCGGTGATGTCATCCATGTTACTAAAAAAGAATGTACGCGAGAAAAACAACTTTTTCGTGCGCTTCGTCAATGAGAAAGCAACATCCTTTTTCAATAAATGCTATGACCATCGAAAGCTGACAATCGGACTGGCAAGTATCGTTGCCGTCATCGGTCTGTGGATGTTTACATGGCTGGGAACAGAGTTTTTACCACAGTTGAACGAAGGCTCCATCTATATTCGTGCCACGCTGCCACAAAGTATTTCACTGGACGAATCCGTCAAACTTGCCAACCAGATGAGACGTAAACTGGTTGCCTACCCCGAAGTACGGCAAGTACTCTCACAAACCGGAAGACCTAACGATGGAACGGATGCCACCGGATTCTATAATATCGAGTTTCATGTAGACATCTATCCCGAAAAAGAATGGAAAAGCAAGCTGAGCAAGTTGCAACTGATCGACAAGATGCAAGAAGATCTCTCACTCTATCCGGGTATCGATTTCAACTTCTCACAACCCATCACAGACAATGTGGAAGAGGCGGCTTCGGGAGTAAAAGGCTCCATCGCTGTAAAGGTGTTCGGTAAAGACCTCTACAAGTCCGAGAAGATAGCGATGGAAATAGACAAGATTCTGAATACGGTTCAGGGGATTGAAGACCTTGGCGTTATCCGGAATATCGGACAGCCGGAACTCCGCATCGAGCTAAACGAGCAAAGCCTGGCACGTTACGGTGTGGCAAAAGAAGACGTGCAATCGATTATCGAAATGGCCATCGGGGGAAAATCCGCCTCATTGCTATATGAAGACGAACGGAAGTTCAACATCATGGTACGCTACAAACCGGAATTCCGCCAGAACGAGGAAGAGATAGGAAAAATATTGGTACCGACCATGAACGGTACAATGATCCCTATCAAGGAATTGGCGGAGATTAAGACTATCACCGGGCCACTGCTGATATTCAGAGACAATCATACACGTTTCTGTGCCGTGAAGTTCTCTGTCCGCGGACGGGACATGGGCACAGCCGTAGCCGAAGCACAGAAGAAAGTGAATGCATCCGTCCATTTGCCCGAAGGATATACATTGAAATGGACGGGAGACTTCGAGAACCAACAACGGGCAACTAAAAGGCTTTCACAAGTGGTTCCCGTTAGTATTGCCATCATCTTCATCATCCTGTTCGTCTTGTTTTCAAATGCACGTGATGCCGGCCTAGTGCTGTTGAATGTCCCGTTTGCCGCTGTGGGTGGAATCATCGCACTTCTTATCACTCATTTCAACTTTTCCATATCGGCAGGAATCGGTTTTATAGCCTTGTTTGGCATTTGCATTCAAAACGGAGTTATCATGATCTCTGACATCAAGCACAATATTCAGTCGAAACTGCCTCTACCGGAAGCGATTAAGACCAGTATGCGTTCCCGTGTACGTCCCGTAGTGATGACTGCTGCCATGGCTGCCATCGGATTAATGCCTGCCGCCATGAGCCACGGCATTGGTTCCGAATCACAACGTCCGCTTGCCATTGTCATCATAGGGGGATTGATAGGTGCTACATTCTTTGCTCTATTCATCTTTCCATTGATTGTAGAGATGGTTTACGAGAAAATGTTGTATGACAAAGAAGGAAATCTGAAACAAAGAAAGTTGTAAAGAATAAAAGCACTATATTTGTGAAAAGTGAAGAGTGAAAAAGGAAAAGTGGCAAATAGCTGCATGACAGGACGAGGAACACTCTTCACTTTCATTTTTCACTATTAACTCTAAACTCATTTTATGGCAAAGATACTATTGGCTGAAGATGAAATAAATATTGCCTCGTTTATTGAACGAGGCCTACAGGAATTCGGACATACGGTCGCCATCGCTCATGACGGTGCATCCGGTTGGGAATTATTGCAAAACGAAGCATTCGATCTACTCGTTTTAGATGTCATCATGCCACGGATGAACGGCTTGGAGCTTTGCCGTCAATATCGCCAAAGAGAAGGGTATCAAACTCCGGTCATCATGCTTACCGCACTGGGTACGACGGAGGATATAGTGAAAGGGTTGGATGCCGGTGCAGATGATTATCTTGTAAAACCATTTAGCTTTCAGGAACTGGAAGCACGCATCAAGGCACTCCTCCGCCGGGGAAAAGAGACTGCCGCCCTGCAACTCACTTGTAACGATCTGGTGCTGGATTGCAATACCCGGCGCGCCCAGCGAGGCGATATTTCCATCGAACTTACCGTAAAAGAATACCGGCTTTTGGAATACTTCATGACACATCAAGGCACGGTACTCTCCCGTCTAACATTATTGAAAGATGTGTGGGACAAGAATTTCGATACTAACACCAATGTGGTAGACGTTTATGTAAAATACCTCCGCAACAAGATTGATAAAAATTTTGAAACTAAACTCATTCATACTGTCGTAGGAATGGGATATATAATGGGCGTACAATAATCCGGAAAGTAAGAGCATGAAAATCGGTTCGAAGATTGCACTGTTTTATACCATTATCACTGTTGGGGCAACGGCAGTGGTAGTTATGATATTCTATTTTTTCACATCCCGCTACATCAATAATTTATTCGATTCGTATCTTATAGAAAAAGCCTATCTCACAGCGCAGAAGCATTGGGAAAAAGATGAAGTGGATGAATCCAGCTATCGTGAAATCCAACAGAAGTACAATGAACTTTTGCCACAGGCACAGGAGATTTTGCTCAACATCGACAGTATCCCCATTGCAGTGAGTGATACGCTTGACAAATACCTCGATGTCGGCCAACAAACACGTCTGTTCAAGAACATGCCTGTCACCTTTATACACGGCAATCTGAGAGGAGCCGCCTTGCACTATCCGGACAATGAAGGAAACTTTATCGTTCTAGTAATGTCCGGCAATCATTACGGTCGCGACATTCAGAAACACATCCTCATACTTGCTGTTATCCTGCTTCTGATCAGTTGCGGTTTCATCTATCTTATCGGAACCATCTACGCCAACAGAATTCTCCTACCCCTGAAACACCTATTGAAAGAATTGAAACGCATTCAAGGCAACAATCTTAATATCCGGATGAAAACCGTCAACAATAAAGACGAACTCGACGAACTGATCCGGTCACTAAACGATATGCTGGATAGAATAGATACTGCTTTCCAAGCGGAAAAGTCATTTATCAGTAATGCATCCCACGAATTGAATAACCCGCTTACAGCGATTCAAGGCGAATGTGAAATAGCTCTTCTCAAAGAACGCTCACCAAAGGAATATATAGAATCACTGCAACGTATTTCAACAGAAAGCAAACGAATCACCTTGTTAATAAAGCATTTGTTGTTTCTTTCCCGTCAGGACAAAGAAATCCTGGAAAGTACTCGGGAACAGATTGACCTTGCCAATCTTATGGACGACTTAAGCATACAATATCCGCAAGTAATATTCAGTCCGGACAAAAATGCTGGAGGCATCTTTGTCTCCGCCAATTATCAACTACTGCGCATTGCCCTGCAAAATTTCGTGGATAATGCCCGGAAATATTCTAAAGAGGCAGTGGAAATAGGGTTGTTTGTAAATAATGGTGTTCCTACAATCGAGATAAAAGACTATGGCATTGGTATCCCGGAAGAGGAATTGAAACATATTTTTCACTCTTTCTACCGGGCAAGCAATACACGGGAATATAAGGGGCAAGGCATCGGATTGAGTTTATCCAAAAAGATCCTATCCGTTTACGGGGGGAAAATCACAATTGATTCTAAAGTTAACACCTATACAAAAGTAACGGTAGCGTTCATGTAAAACGTAAAAAAGGCATCCGGAGATTTACTCCGGATGCCTCAACATTATGCGGTTAGCGTTCCCGCTCTTTTGTTACAGATTAATATCTATCGCCTCTGTCGCCGCGACCACCACCGTAACCACCGCCACGATTATAGCCACCACCGCGGTTTCCACCACCGTTATAGCTGCGACGCGGAGCAGATTCTGTTCTTGGACGAGCTACAGATACAGCCAGCTTTCTACCGTCTACTTCTGCTTCGTTCAATGCAGCAATAGCCTTGTTACCAGCTTCCTCATCAGCCATTTCTACGAAGCCATAACCTTTAGAACGGCCAGTGTCTTTGTCTGAAATTACTCTTGCTGAGGCTACTTCTCCATACTCTGCAAACAACTCTGTTAAATCGGAATCGCTAATGTTATAGCTCAATCCTGCAATAAAAATGTTCATTGAAAAAATAATTAAAACTTAAAATAATAAAATGATTTTGTTAGAGAAGTCTTGTTAAGGAGATAAATAACACTACAATTACATTGAGAGGAAACATATCTTTCTTACAGAAATCTTTAAAACGTGGTAAATATAGGCATTAACCTTAAATTGTGAAAAGAAATCGGCAAATACTTTCAGAATTACCCCAAAAAAGATGATAAATGTGACAAAAGGAGGTCAAAAACTGAAGGTAATGCCTGTCATACATGCCCACTCCCATCGGTGAAGGGCTATGTTGTATTGATAATGGACCCCCGCCTTTAACTGGAAATTCTTCGTTAGTCCGTAAGTTAGTCCTCCATAGACTCCGACAGTGTACAAATTGCGAAGAGAGCGATGACGATCTGAAACCGAATTTGTAGAAAGAGACAAAGACCATTTATCTGTCAATTTGAATTTGGGAGTTGCATTGGGATAAATCGTATATGGCTTTGAAAGGACGGAACTCTTTTGATGGGGCAGAAGAGACTTGTCAGGACGACATGTTTTTATGTCAGACAAAGAAAACGGAGTCAGAGGAAATTTGAAAGTCCCCGGTCTTGCTTCACCGGGGACTGAAATCAAATCATCCAGATGAAGACCCTCGAAAGGAACTTCCTGCGCCGCAAGGGGAACGGAACAGAACAGAATAAGAATAGTATAGCAACAAATCTCCCTCATGCGAGCGTCTGTTTTTTATACATTAGACGCTGGCATGAGGGAAATGCTGCAAAGGGAAAATGAAAAATAAGTTAACCTGTCATTTGCGACAGCGACGGCTACGACGGCTTTGGATCTGCCTGCGTTTGTAACGTTGGATTCGTTTATAAATCATCCAAATGCTCATCGCACCTATTACTACAAAAATAAGGATAGTGATCCCTACACCGAGATTGTCTCCTTTGATACGTGACCATATCTCAAGAACATCTTTTGTTTTATCACCAAAATCACGGATCATGGCACAACGTTCCACTACTTGACGATCGGGATACTGGATACGGTTAATCTGAATGCTGTCTGCATCGGGGCCAAAGAAATAACTAAGATCGGAATAATAGGCAAGTGTCGTGTCTATCTTCTCTTCCAAAATTTCAGGAGAAGCAATCGAACTGACATATCCACAAGCATCCATGTTACGGATAGCAATGTCGGGACGACACATGAAATTAATAAAATAGCTGGCAGCTTCGGGATTACGGGCGTATTTAGGAATCACCCAACCGTCATACCAGATATTGCTCCCCTCTTTCGGCACTATATAGTCAAGATCAACTCCTACGGCCGAGGCTTCGTCAATGGCCCACATAGCATCACCGCTCCAAGTCATATTGATCCACGCTTTGTTTTTCGTCATCATCTCTTTACCGAAATCAGCTTCCCAGCCGGCAATGTTAGGCTTCATGGCCTTGAGATATTTCTCGGCAAGTGCCATCGCTTCGGGCGAATAGTCGTTCATCAATTCTTCAACGGTAACTTTCCCTTCCTCCAAATCTTTGGCATGGGCATAGATAATGGCAGTGCCATAGGCATCCCGATAGCTATCTTTCATCAAAATCTTGCCTGCGTATTTTTTATCCCAAAGACAGCTCCAACTATCTGCATCCTCTTCCGTTAAAAAAGCTTTGTTATAAAGGATGCCTGCCGTACCCCACATATAACAGACTGCATATCTGTTGGCGGGTCGTCCCGGTTGGCTGAGCTTTGCAATCTGTTCACGAATGTAAGGGGAAACATTATCCATATAATCGGGCGAATGGGCAAAACTCGTGTCAATGGGTAGCAACAAATCTTTCTTCAGCATACGCTCGATAATGTATTCCGAAGGGCAAACGACATCAAAATCTTCATGCCCTTTCTCTATTTTGGTAAGCATGATTTCGTTGATATCAAAAGTCTGGTAGACAATGCGTATGTCTTCACCGGTCTGCTCCTTATAATAGGCTTGAAAATCTTCTAATACACCATCCCCGATATAATCCGCCCAATTATAGATCTTCAAAACGTTCTGCCTCGGTTCACCGCTATTATAGCATCCTGCAAGCAGTAACCCCAATAATCCTATATATAAAAACTTCTTCATAAAACGATTTATATAAATGCCCGTTTACACCTAACGCTTACCATTATTCCGGTTGCGGGATACGCCCGCCCTGTAATTAATAACGATCAACAATGCCAATACCACGACGAATATGATCGTAGACAACGGCCTGAGTTCAGGAGTCAACCCTCCCTTACGGGCATCGGCATAAATATAGGTAGACAATGTTTCCAATCCTTCATTTCCTATAGTAAACACGGTTACAGCGAAATCATCAATCGACAATGTCAATGCCAACATAAACCCGCTGATCATTCCCGGACGTATCTCCGGAATAATCACTTTACGCAACGCCTGCATCGGAGTAGCACCCAAGTCGAGCGCTGCCTCGTAAATATTAGGGTTCATCTGCTTCAGACGCGGCAAAACACTCAGTACGACATAAGGCGTACAAAAAGTGATATGCGCCAGCACTACCGTGGTATACCCCTGTGAAATGCCTAAAGAGACAAAAAGCAGGAAAAGCGATATACCGGTAATGATGTCTCCATTCAAGATCGGAATACTGTTTACAAAACTGATTGTCTTCCGGGCTCGACTCTTCAGATTGAATATGCCGATAGCAGTGACACTCCCCAATATCGTAGAGGCAGTGGCGGCAATCAAAGCGATAGTAACGGTGTTCACCAGCGCATTCATCAATGAATGATGCGTTCCCGATGTAAACAGTGAAGAATACAATTTGGTTGAGAAGCCTGTCCAGTTTCCCAATACTTTAGCTTCAGTAAACGAATAAATCACAATAATCACGATCGGTGAATAAAGCAACAACAACAGAAGCCATAAATAAGATTGCGCAAGAATTTTCTTTACCATAACCCTCCTCCTTCATTGGTATTGTCTTTGTCGTCCGTACTGAAAAGTGAAGTGGCGGCAATGAGCAGTAACATGATAAGCGAAAGAGCCGCACCGTAGTTCCACATACTGTTATTGATATTTTCCTGAATGGTCGTACCGAAAAGTTTAATATTGTTCATGGTCAATAATTCGGCAATGGCAAAAGTGGAAATGGTCGGCATGAACACCATCATTATTCCGCTCATCACTCCGGGCATAGACAAGGGAAGAACAGCCTTGAAAAAGACTTGTATCGGATTAGCACCCAAGTCCTGAGCCGCCTCTATATAACTATGATCCATCTTCTGCAATGTGTTATAGATCGGATAAATCATGAAAGGGATGAAATTATATACCATACCGAATATCAACGCCCCTTCACCCAACGGCATACTGAAGAAATCGAACAAGGCGACAGTGGCAAGCGTGCGTACCAGAATGTTGATCCACATCGGAAGAATAAACAATACCACCAATGTTTTAGAACGGTTAAGTTTGCTATTGCTCAATATCCAAGCGGCTGGATACCCTAATAAGAGACAGACAAGTGTCGTGATAATAGCTATCCCGATGGAATAAACAAATGTATTGATCGCTTCATGATGAGTAAAGAACTTTTCAAAGTTTTCTAATGTCAGATGCCCGTTATCATCGGTAAATGCATAGACCACAATAAGAAGCAAAGGAATAACGACGAATATCGCCGAAAAAATAATATAAGGCAGAGTCCAACTCTTGCGTGATGAGAAAAAGACCGATAATTTATTCATCAATTACAAATTACTCTAATTATAATCAGGAACTATATGAAACCATTTTTTTAATTTTTAGAAGAGGCATGTTGACTATGTTTCAGGTAATTCGTTATCAGTGATTCGCAATTATCCTGATTCCGTCGGGAGGAATGGTAATTCCCACCCGATCGCCGTCATCCCATACGTCGTTTGTATCCACAAACACATTTTCATCCCAGTCAGACCATACGGTCAGGTGATAATGATCTCCTTTATAAAGAATAAACTTTATTTCACCCGTCAACGTACCGTCTTCTTCGTTATCCTGAAGGATGATCTTATCAAAACCCACTTCGACATGTACGCTACTTCCCGGTTCAATACCGACCACGGGAAGACACTCGAAATTACATCCTAAAAATTCCACATGTGTCTCATCTACTAGTTTTCCTTCGAATGTATTGCAAACGCGTTCCTTTTTCATGATATGAATATCGAACGGTTTAACGAGCAATCCCACTTCAGCGCCCACTTCAAAATGATGATAATCCTGCACTAAGAATTCATACCCGTTACAAAGCACTGTCATCTCGTAGTGTACACCTTTAAAGACGGATGACTGGACTACTCCCACCAATTGTGCCATGTCGGATACGGGAAAAATATATAGGTCTTCGGGACGAATCACGACATCAACGGGCATATGTTCTCCAAAACCTTCGTCCACACATTCGAACTCAGTACCGCAAAAACGAACAAGCTTATCTTTTATCATCGTACCGTTCAATATGTTACTTTCCCCGATGAAATCGGCCACGAAAGAGTTGATCGGCTCATTATAAATATCGATCGGTGTACCGATCTGCTGGATTTTTCCTTCGCTCATTACCACGATCGTATCGCTCAGGGTTAAAGCTTCTTCCTGATCATGGGTGACATAAACAAATGTGATGCCCAATGTCTTGTGCATCTCCTTCAACTCCATCTGCATATCTTTACGCATCTTCAGATCGAGGGCGGCCAAAGGTTCGTCAAGCAACAAAACTTCCGGCTCATTAACAATAGCACGTGCAATGGCAACACGTTGTTGCTGACCACCGGAAAGGGAATCGACATCCCTGTATTCATAATCGGTCATGCCTACCATCTTGAGAGCAGCTTTCACTTTCTTTTCAATAATCTGTTTCGGTGTTTTTTTCAACTTCAAGCCGAAAGCGATATTATCATATACATTCAGATGCGGGAAAAGAGCGTACTTCTGAAAAACGGTATTCACTGGGCGTTTATGAGGTGGAGTTTGCGTAATTTCTTTCCCGGATATTTTGATTTCACCTTCCGAGGCAGTTTGAAAACCAGCGATAAGGCGCAACAAAGTGGTCTTGCCACATCCCGAAGGTCCCAGGATTGTGACAAACTCCCCCTTTTTCACGTTTAAGGTCACATTATCAAGGGCAGTCTTCTCTCCGAAAAACTTAGATACGTTATTTACCTCGATAATGGATTTGTTTTCTTGCATATTCATACTAATTTGGGGTGCAAAGGTACAAATTTCTACGATTTCATCCTACCTGTTAATCTAATATAACAATGAATTCACCCGGCTGTAGGAAAAATAATCTATCTTTGCATAAATATTTATTCACTAATTTTACGAAAGTATGAAAAAGTTAACTTATTTGTTCGTTGCTGCAGCTGCCATTGGACTGGTAGCTTGTAACGGAAACAAACCAGGCTACGTTATTACCGGTACCGTTGAAGGTGGTGCTGATGGTGATACTGTATACTTACAGGAAGTGGTGGGCAGACAGCTTAATAATCTGGACACCGCCGTCATCGCCAATGGAACATTTACCTTTGATGGCGTACAGGATTCTACCGTAACCCGCTACATCTCTACAGGAAAAGGCAATGAGGTCTTACGCATCGATTTCTTCCTTGAAAATGGAAAAATCAATGTAGCCATGAAGAAAGATAATAATTCGGCTACCGGAACTCCCAACAATGACGCTTATCAGGAAATCCGCAATAAGGTGAATGCCCTCAGTGCAAAAGCCAATAAAATACAGGAAGCTATGGCTGATACGGCCTTGACGGACGAACTCAGAGTAGCTAACATGGAGCAAATGAATCAACTGGAAGAGGAATATGGCGAAATCCAGAAAGAAGGTATTAAGAAAAACATCAATAACCTTGTGGGAGTAAACTTATTTAAACAGAACTTCTACAACATGACTACGGAAGAAAATGATGCTTTATTGCAACAAATGCCGGCTCAGTTCCTAAATGACGAAGTGATTATGAAGATCAAGGAGATCACTGATAAACAGAAAGCGACATCCATCGGAAAGAAATTCCTCGATTTCGAAATGCAGACTCCTGACGGGAAGCCAGTTAAACTTTCCGATTATGTAGGTAAAGGCAAGGTTGTACTGATTGATTTCTGGGCAAGCTGGTGTGGTCCTTGTCGTCGTGAAATGCCTAATCTGGTGGAAGCATATGCTAAATATAAAGGCAAGAACTTCGAAATCGTAGGCGTATCTCTTGATGAGGACGGTGCCGCATGGAAAGACGCCATCAAGAAATTGAATATTACTTGGCCTCAGATGTCCGACTTAAAAGGTTGGAACAATGCCGGAGCGCAGTTATATGCTGTAAACAGCATACCTCAGACTATTCTGGTGGACGGAGAAGGTACGATTATTGCTCGCGGTCTCCACGGAGAAGAATTACAGACAAAACTGGCAGAAGTATTGAAATAAATCTTCTACAAGGAGGTTAGGCTCTGTAGCTTAATCCATCGTAAAGCGCATATTAATGTTGTATTGTAGCACATTAATATGCGCTTTTTGCATAAAATTCGGAATTTTGGTGAGCATTTCCATGAAAGCTGAACAAATTCGTGAATCTACCGAAACTCCATTTTTATTTCTTATCATTTACGCATACATTTGGAGCATCAAACTAAAAACTATATGCGTATGAAAAAATTTAATGTTACTTTAGCAGGACTTTTTGCAGTAAACTGTCTATTTGCACAGGTTACTATATTAGAAGAGAGCTTTACACCAACCGGGGTATCCAATGACGGACTCGTAGTTGGCTATTATGATCAATCATCTCCTTATTCATTATGGAATCCAGAATCTGGTGAGATGACCGAAATCGGAGGTGTTTCCGCAGGAAATGGAATCGGTGGAAAAGCCAAATTTTCGGTAGATGGAAAATATATATCAGGTACAATGTGGACGGAATGGGCTTATTCTAAAGAATGGGAAAAAAATACTCTTACAGACTATCCTTATACATTCGATCATATCTGTAATGTTCCAAGAATGACTGATATGATGTTTGCTGTCGGGTATGATGCAAATGATGACAAGGGAGTCGTGTTGACATCAATGGATGGAAAGTTTTGGTCTCGTTCCGTTGAATCTCAAAAAGGACTGGAAGCCATCTGTTTCTTAACCGATGCAGTAGGTATAGTGGGTGGCAAAGACGGTATGTTTGCATATACAACAAACAGAGGAAATAGTTGGCAAAGCATAGATCCCCGCCCGGAAGGTTGTAATGATGTCATTGCATCCTACAAGACTATTGATTTCATACAGGAAGAACCTTATTATGGAGTAGTAGGTGCCGAACTGGCAGATGGAAAATTTACTGCTTATCAATCATCTGATGGTGCGGAAACTTGGACTCAAACTACAGGAATCACAGGTGTTCCATTATGTATCACTCATGTCAATGACATCTTCTATATGGGTACAAAAGAAGGCCATATTCTGAAGTCAACAGATCACGGTATCACGTGGGAGAAAATATTCACTTCAGGAGGATTTCTTCAACCGATTATGCCAATTCATAAAATAAAATTTGCCAATGCAAACATAGGGATAGCTACCACCAATACATTTATTTACCGCACTACGGATGGAGGAGCCACTTGGAAAGTAAACGTAGTAGATGATAATATTTCTCAAAAGGCTAGTTTATATGATGCTGTTTGGATAGATGAGAACAATGTCATTATAGTAGGATCGGAAGGCTACGCTTATTCATCAGTCGATGCAGGAGCAACTTGGACTAGATTGAATATTGAGCCCGATGGAATATCAGATTTGAAATCAATTGTCATGACTGAAAACACGTTAGCTATCGGTGGAATCAACGGCAATCTATACCATCAAAAACTTACGGATAAAACAACTGTAGGTAGCATGGGAAAATATGATATCACAACGAACGAATGGACTCCGTTAGGCAATTTGGGATGTATCAGTGATGGTATTTCAATAAGTAGCGGATATGCCATATCCGGAGATGGAAAAACCGTTGTCGGATTGGCAAGTACAGGACAACCTAACCAAGCTTCCATCGGTAGATACTCACACGCCATAGCATGGAATGAGGAAAAAGGTACTATTGATTTAGGTAGCCTCTTCGATAATAAGGGCAGAAGTACACGAGCCAATGTCGTGAACTATGACGGTAGTGTCATTGCCGGTTGGCAAGATGAACGCGGTCCTTGGCATTCAGCCATTTGGCGTAAAAATACAGAGGGCGGGTATACTCCGAACGAATATATATTAATCGACCCGGAGGCAGATCCCAAAAGCGATGATAACCATGCAATGCAGGCGGAAGCCATTTCATTAGATGGAAAATGGATAGGTGGAAGCGGAAGATCTATTCAAAGCGGACCTCTCTCTATCCTTTCGGATGACCAGTTAATAGCCAACCAAGCTTGGATTTGGAGTGAGGAAACCGGCTTCAAACGATTGGGAATGATCAGTGAGTTAGAAAATAATGAAGCTGCCGTAGCACATGTTTCAGGAATTAATAATGACGGAACAACTGTCGTGGGATTTATTGAAGTCGGTAATTTCATGTATGGCTTTATCTGGACTAAGGACGGAGGCATTATGAGTATAAATACCTATTTGGCGGATATTATGAAGTACAATATCGGTGAATATCATTATGCATCGATTCTTGATATGTCTCCCAACGGTCGTTACATTACCGGATGGGGAATCAACAATAATACCAGTTCATTATTCACCTGTCAAATAGATCTTTTGTACAATCCTGCAAGTATCCAAACTCCCGGCAAAGCAGAGAGCATAGCCACAATTTATCCTAATCCCGTATCGGATGTACTTCATATTGATTTACCTTTCGAAGGAGAAGCACAAATCAGATTGGTCGATGTACAAGGACGAATTGTTATAAATGAGGAAACCTATACCTCTCAAAATAGTTATCCCGTAAATACTATTGAATCGGGTCTCTATATCCTCGAAGTAGTCACTGAAGGAATGCACAGGACCTATAAAATAAAAATCAATCATTAATGGAATAAGGATATCCGTAAGGACCCATTTCTAAGAAAGGGTTCTTGCGGATTCCTCTTTTTCACAGAAATAATGAATGAAATATACTTGATGTTAGTATTTCAATATTGCATGACTCGATGCAAAAAGTCATTATAACAAAATAAAAACTACATTTCTATAATATTTTCTTGGAATTCTTCATATATTTGGAAGTTAAACTACGAAAACGACATTCAAAGATATGAAGAAGCTATCTACTACTATACTATTATTACTCTTCATTCCACTGCTGTTTATTCGAAGTGAAGAGGTTAAAAAAGACACGTTCTTCGAACGAGTAAACACACTTTCTACACAAGAAATTATTCAGTTAGGTGACCATTATCAAAAGGAATCGGACACAGCCATCGCACTATATTCCATATCCAACAGACGATATAATGAGAATATGAACGAAGAAGAGAAACAACTCTGCGTAACCAGTTTTCTTAAGACAGGTGACATTTACTATAATCAAGGAAATTACACCAACGCTTTCGATCATTATATCCAAGGATTGAAGATCTGTGAATCATGTCTCAATAAAGAGCGTTTACCGGACATTTATTTGAAATTAGGAAGTGTATATTGCACTTTCCTCGATTACGAGATGGGAATCAGTTATTATGAACGTGCTTATGATCTTTCCAAAACCTATCCGAACCCCAAAAGGGAGTATAGTTTACTTACTAACTTAGCGGGAGCCTATAACTATTTGAATAATATCGAGGAAGCCAAGAAATATTATTATCTGTCAGTACAATTGACACATCCCAAGGATACTTTAAAAAACTATATGAATTTGCTGAACTGGGGGCTAATACTTGTAAACGAAAAAAAATATGCGAGTGCCATTAAAACGTTCCATCAGTCTGTACTATTCGCCAATAAATGCCAAATGGAACCAAGGTATGAATGTTCATCTTATGAGGAATTGTACAAGACTTATCAATTAATGGGTAATAATGATTCTACACTTTATTATTTAAAAAAATGTAGCAATATGGCACAAGAAAATGGATTAGCCAATATATTAATCCAAAGCATGAAGGCATATTCTGATCTTTACGAAAAGATGGGTAACCCTCAGAGTTCTCTACTCTATAAGGGGAAATACTTATCATTGGCAGACTCCATTTTCAATGTCCGTGAATTCAATAGAGTTAAACATACACAATCCATCTACGAGATGGAAAAAACAAACAAAGAGATATCCTTTCTCAATGCAGAAAAAGAGCAAAAAGAGGCCAAAATAAAAATACAACGTAAAGTATTATGGGGGATATTATCCGGTTTTCTGATCATAAGCGGATTTCTTTTGTTCGTCTATTACCAAAAGAAAAGGTTGTCACAGGCTTACAAAAATTTATTTAATGTCAACCTTGAAATAATAGCATCCGATCATTACAATAAAACACTTCGGTTACAATACGAAGAGAAGCTACAGACCGCTCATAAAGCTTTAGAAAAATACCAGAATACAGAACAAAAGTCAATGGGAAAAATTACGGATGCCGATCCATCCCCTGCTCTTGAAAATCTTGAAAAATATCAGAGCAGTAACCTTGCCGATGAGCAAAAACGAACGATATTGGACGCAATCAATCAGGTCATGGAATCTACAGACGTATATTGCAAAGAAGATTTTTCACTGGAAAAGTTGGCTGTCCTCGTCAATTCAAACAGCAAATATGTTTCACAAGTCATCAATGAGACTTATCATCGGAATTTCAATATCTATATCAATGAATACCGTATACAAGAAGCCCGTATACGATTGGCAGATGTAGAAAAATATGGCAATTATACCATCAAAGCCATCGCTGAAAGTGTAGGATATAAATCGACCACAACTTTTACTAATGCTTTCAAGAGCATAACAGGTATAACACCTTCTATTTTCCAAAAGATGGCTAAAGAAGATACGGAGAAAAAAAGAGAACAGTAACCATCGCTACTGTTCTCCTTCTAAATTCATATTTTATCCTTTCGTATTATACGAACCAACGTACATAACAGAAATCCTGACGATGTGGAAGATCCGGATTCTTCGGGAACATACGGTAGGATACTTTAAAGCTTCCTGCATTCGACAAGCTGTGCTTAGCCTGGAACGTATACAAGCTACCTTCTTTCTTAATCACACTGAACGGTTCAACCGAATAAATATGCTGTTTACCGTCACCAGCCGTGTAAGTAGTTACCAATTCAAGTCCGACCGCATCATTCAAGCCTTTTTCATCGATTACAAAAGTGATGGTATATTCTTTTCCACTTTCAATATCACCATTGGCAATTTCTTCCGAAACTTCTCTAGAAACCACTTCAATGGAATCCCATTTTTCAACAACTTCTTCTTTCCATGCAGCCAATTCTTTCGCCTTGGCATTGTCATTTGCCGATAACATCTGGAAACGTTTTGCTTCCTTAGTATAGAACTTGCTATAGTAATCGTCCAACTGACGTTTCATTGTATAATGCGGAGCTATTTGTGCCACAGAATTCTTTATGGTCTTCACCCAACCTTCGGAATATCCTTTCTTGTTACGTGCATAAAAGAGAGGAAGAATCTCCGTTTCCAAAATACTGTAAATGGTAGCAGCATCCAGCTGATCCTGATGTTCCTGATTTTGATAAGTACGTTTTTCGGTCAATGCCCAACCAGCACCTTCACGGTAACCTTCCAACCACCATCCGTCAAGTACGGAGAAGTTAATAACCCCGTTCATCAAAGCTTTTTCACCAGATGTACCGGATGCCTCCAAAGGACGAGTCGGAGTATTCAACCAGATATCTACACCTGAAACTAATCGACGGGCTAACTGCATATCATAATTCTCAAGGAAAATGATCTTACCTAAGAATTCCGGACGACGGGAAATCTCGATGATTCTCTTAATCAATCCCTGCCCTGCACCATCGTGTGGATGAGCTTTACCTGTAAAGAGGAATTGTACCGGATAATCAAGATTGTTCACGATCTTAGCCAAACGATCCAAGTCGGTAAACAACAGATGCGCACGCTTGTAAGTGGCAAAACGACGACCGAAACCGATCAGCAATGCATTCGGATTGATTTTGTCCATTAAAGAAACGATACGTGAAGGATCACCTTGGTTCTTCAACCATGTTTCGCGGAACTGCTTGCGGATATAATCCACCAACTTGTTCTTCATTATCATACGAGTCTTCCAGATTTCCTCGTCTGGCACATTGTAGATTGCTTCCCAAATTTTCGGATTAGACTGATCATACAAGAAGTTCTCATTAAAGTATTTCGCGTACAACTGCTTCCATTCCGTAGCACTCCATGTCGGGAAGTGAACACCATTCGTCACATATCCTACATGGCTTTCTTCAGGAAAATAACCTTTCCAAATGGATGAGAACATCTCCTGAGAAACTTTTCCATGCAACCAGCTTACACCGTTTACTTCCTGTGAAGTATTACAAGCAAATACCGACATACAGAAACGTTCACCCTTATCCCCCGGATTGTTACGTCCAAGATCCATCAGATCGTCCCAAGTAATACCCATCAAGGCAGGATATCCGCCCATATACTTACCGAAAAGACCTTCGTCAAAATAATCATGACCTGCCGGAACCGGAGTATGAACAGTATAAAGAGAAGAAGCACGTACTAACTCGATAGCTTGGTCAAAAGTCAGACCTGTAGCAACATAATCACAGATACGTTGTACATTAATCAAAGCCGCATGCCCTTCGTTACAATGATAGACATCTTTCTTGATACCTAATGCCTTCAAAGTCAAGATACCGCCAATTCCCAACAGGATTTCCTGTTTCAGACGATTTTCCCAATCACCGCCATACAACTGATAAGTAATGGAACGGTCGAACTCACTGTTCATTTCATTATCAGTATCCAGTAAGTAGAGAGAAATACGACCTATATTAACACGCCATACATTAGCATGTACGAAGTAATTCATATAAGGAACTTGCACTACCAATGGTTTACCTTCAGCATCCAATACACGGTCAATAGGCAACTGACCGAAATTTTGTGCCTCATAATTGGCAATCTGCTGACCATCCATTGATAATGTCTGCGTAAAGTAACCGTAACGATACAAGAAACCTACTGCACACATATCCACATTACTGTCAGAAGCCTCTTTCAGATAGTCACCAGCCAAAACACCAAGACCACCGGAATATATTTTCAGAACATGTGTCAAACCATATTCCATACTGAAATATGCCACTGAAGGACGGGTTGAGTCCGGTTTGACATCCATATAATCTCTGAACTTTGAATATACATCATTCATGCGTTTCAAGATTACTTTATCTTTCGATAGAGCTTCCAGTTTCTCGTAACTCATGCGTTCAAGAAGAAGTACGGGATTCTGGCCAACCTCTTTCCACAGAGTCGGATCCAAATCTCTGAACAATTCAGTTGCCTCGTAATTCCAAGCCCACCAAATATTGCGTGCTATCTCAGACAACTTTTCCAATTCTGCCGGAACACGAGATTTTACAGTAATCTCTTTCCAGTTCGGAGTGTTCACATTACTAACTCTTACTTTCATAATGTTATTATTTACTTGTTGATGAATAATTTTTTTAGTTAAGCTGACGCTTCACCGCATTACGCAAAGCGATGTCGTAAGCCTCATAATAGTATTTTATAAAGTGTTTCCATAAAGCCTTCTCAGCTATCTGAGCAGCACGTTTGCGAATATCTTTTATTTCTTTTTCTTCTTTGCCTGAAAAATAAGAGATGGTATCTTTTATACTATCAGCTACTTCCGAATAGTTATAATCGGAACGATGTACCACTTCTACTCCCTCCTCAATACTATTCTGACCTTCCAAACTCTTTACCCAAAGTCCAAAACCGGCAAGATCAGTTGTTATAGTAGGAACCTTAAATGCAATACTCTCCAATGGCGTATATCCCCAAGGTTCATAATAAGATGCATATACGCTCAAGTCTTCGCCTAACAAGAGATCATAATACTCTTTATTCAATATGCCATCTTTCCCGTTCAGATAACAAGGTACAAAAATCACCTTTACTTTATCTTCAGGATTATTATTCATGCCAAGATATTTCAACATGTCAAGTACCTGGTCATGTGTCATGTTATGCAACCAATGCGTGATAAACGGAACTTCAAGCGGAGTATCAAAAGTATCCTTACTTTTTAATCTTGCCTGTAAATCTTCACGCGGATCTCCTACCCAACCCGGGACATTAACAAAAGCCAACACCTCTTTTTTAAGGTTTTTATCACGATTCAACCGGTTCAGGGATTCCAAAAAGACATCGATTCCTTTATTTTTAAATTCATAACGACCACTAGTACCGATAATTAACGTATCATCGCCCAATTTGGTTCCCAATAGTTTATTGGCAACGTTCAACATGGTCGAACGTGCGCGTTTCCGTTTGCTTGTGAAAGTAGCTCCTGTAGGTACAAAGTCATCTTCAAATCCATTCATCAGCACCACGTCGGCAGCCTTATCAAGCAACTCTTTACATTCATTATTAGTAATTTCACTTACTGTCGTAAAACAATCCACATGATGTGCAGTTTGCTTTTCAATGGAATGTTTAGATTCCATATTCAATTCCCGTGCCATCTGATCGCCATTGTAAGCAAAAAGATAGTCATAAAGCGGCTTATTATTACCTGCAATCGAACGCCCTATAGAAGTGGCATGCGTTGTGAAAATAGTAGCAATTTCAGGAACCGCGAGTTGCAAATATAGCGCTCCCAGTCCAGTCATCCATTCGTGTGCCTGATAAACGACTTTGTCGTTTTTCGTCAGATTATAACGATAAAAGCTTTCAACTACTTTACCGGCAGCAAACGAAAACATAGATGCTTCATCATAATCTCCGTAAGCATGCAGTGAATCAACCTGAAAATGATTCCACATTTCAGTATATATTTCATTCTTGCTTTCAAAGAATGATTGAAAATCAACTAAAATGACGATAGGTGTCCCGGGAATATTCCAACGTCCGACACGGACGGAAAGATTATCTTTTTTAAGTGCATGTTCTTTCCATGCAGTACATAGATTATCGGATTCGATAAACAAAGGATTATCCTTACCTTGCCATACATCCGGACCAATAAAGAACAATTTATCACGAAAAGCGGTTTGCAATGTGTTTGCCCTAGTAGACAAAACGGTGTAGATTCCTCCTACTTTATTGCATACTTCCCAACTGGCTTCGAAGATATAATCGGGGGTTAATAAATCTTTTACCATATAATTGTTTAGACCTCTTTTTTATTAAGCAGGTGCAAAAGTACGCATTATTTATTGAAAAATAATGCTTTATACGGAAAATATGAGTTAATAGGAAACAACAAACGTTTGCAAAGCCCTTTATGAAGGGAGTTACAAATAAAAAAAGCTCAGACATCCTTATGATGCCCGAGCTTTTTTATAGAAAAATTTAAGTTATTTAAATCGCTTATACCAATGCACTACCAATCAAGAAAGTAGCAGCCAAAGCAACGATTGCATAAAGTTCCGGGAATACAGCAAGAATCAAAGTATTACTAAATACGTTGTGTCCCTGACCGATTGCAGCAATACCATTTGCACAAACCTGTCCTTGACGGATAGCAGAGAACAAAGCAACCAATCCCAAAGCAATACCTGCACCCAAAACTGCACACCCCTGAATAGCTGTGATGTTCGGAGTCAAAATACCAAAAATAGTCTGGAACATAAAATAACCAGCAAATCCGTAAAGTCCTTGTGTACCAGGAAGTGCAGTCAATACAAGGAAGTTACCAAATGCACTATCATTCTTTTTCAATGCACCGATAGCAGCGTTACCTGCAATAGTAACTCCATAAGCACTACCAATGCCTGACAAACCAACCATTACTGCGATGCCGATGTAGGCAATAAACAAATTCATTTCCA